>MDTE01013507.1_pt1 | contig 36495 bp, 41 predicted proteins | sample 811231 | NCBI WGS metagenome assembly MDTE01 (sample SAMN05326651, study PRJNA326480) | marine metagenome | isolation source: seawater | place: Indian Ocean: Red Sea | collected 2010 | reverse complement strand
CTGCCCTGCCGAGCCTAATCACGACTGTACGTGACCCGACCCGACCCGAGGCTTTAGAGAAAAAGGAGACGATACCTATAGATACCGTCTCCCCTCCTCCACCTTGCGGTCTTTTTATTTAAATCTGGTAGTTGTGGACAGAAACCGGAGATTTAACTGCATCATCAATTGCTTTAGAAACGATCACCCAAGGATCATCGGTCTCAGCAAGTAAATCAGCAACTGCCTGATATGCTTCGATGTCAGTTTTTAAAGTTAAAGCCTTACTCTTTAAACGTGATAAAAGAGTTTGCGCTCTAACAGGATCTGCAATCATGTCTGTGGTTATTGCATAACCACCATCACTGCTTTGATCGTTTTTTGAAAATAAAGCAACCTTATATTGTTTTGGTGGTCCCGAAGGTTCTGCCTTCTCTATGACAACCTTATATCGCTTTATTAAACCTTGCGCTTGCGCTAAACGATGTTTGTGTCCTGCAACGCTATCATCCCATTCAAATTCATCATGCAAAACATGATCGGGATCAGAAGCAGCATCAACTACATCGTAATCGTGCAAGTTGTCGTTGTTGTCGCGTGCTATATCTATTAACGCTTGACGTTTTTCTGATACGTGTGATTCGCTCATTATTGCACCACCTTTATTCCACGGTCGAAATCAACTTCGTAACGTCCGAAAACACCACTATTTGATTTAGGTGCAGATGGTCTCCACTCGCCAACACCGCCTAAGCCTCCAGCATTAACTAGAGATATAACGGAATCTCTGTTGATCAAATGAGGAAGGTACATTATTTGTAATACACATTTCCAATTGTGATAGGCGGGACGATATCTGAGATCGACGCTTCCCATGCCTACTCGTGGTGTATCTTGACGCATTTCACATTCGTCATACTCTAAAGGAACTAGCATGTCTGGTCCTTCACCCTCGAAGAACAATGCTCGTTTCATTGCAACTTTTGTTACCGACTTGTCAAACAAACTACATGCATCTACCGTCGCGGCTTTAAAAGCAACAACAGGATGTCCAGCACGACCATCAGGAAGCAAATACTTTGCATCCTCAAATTCGGCTACTGGATCTTTTGCTTTGCGTTCTGCTTTAACAGTTTTAACGCCTGACATGCTATCTAAAAGTTGTTTTCTGGCTTTTTCAGAAAACGCATGTTGAATTAATGGACTGATACCTTTGATTGGAATAAGAATCGTTTCCTGTCTAAAAGGTTCAATATGAATTGCTGCTGTAGTTTCTTCTTGCTCTACAACAGTTGATTTTTTTGCCTTAGCAATTTCTTTTGTTGCTGAGGCTTTAGTTGTCGTCTTAGACGACGTTTTAGTAGTCATTATATATTCCTAACGAAAAGCCCTACTTGGGTTTTCTAATCTAGGATGATTACTCTAACGTCGTGCTAGTCAAAAAAACAACCTCAAGTTATAAATATATTATCAAATATGAGAACCTAGTTTCCATCCTGCAATACTTCCTATTGCAATCATAGGGGCGAACGCCCACCATTCTCCTACTAAACCGCCAGCGATAACACATGCGACGATAACGGAAATAATACCAAAAAATAAATTAGGTAAAATTGTTTTCATGTTCTCTCCAATAACTTGATCCGAACAGGGTTCAACGACGAACAACAACCTGCTCCAAAGGCAGGTGAAATGTCTGCACCTAATGTAGGGGATGCCGCCATAATCTCATCATACTTCCCACATTCATATTCTCCCGGCTTGTTACCCACTAAATAAATACAAGCAGTTCCGTTTTCTTCAGCAACACCCCATCCACAGGGTGCTCGCTGACAACAATAACCTGAACGGATACATTCGCTCACGGAAGAGGAAGTCCAGAATTCCAGACATTATCCAGTCCTCTAATCTTCCCTCCAGCACGCAAGTAATCTACAGCAACAGAAAGTCGGAAATGGTACTTGTTGGGAGTCGTGGGTGGATATCTTTCTTCTAAAAGTAAAACTGTTTGTTCAAATGGAAAGTTGCCCCACTCTGCATCAAAGTATCGACTTGTCCAATCTTCTGCTAAAACAGGTTGTAATTGCGGCAGGGGGTTCGAGGTCGGAACAGAAGTGGCGGGTTCCTCCGAGGTCGAAGCCCCCACCGCAAAACTTGTAGTTGTTGTGGTGGTTACAGGAATAAGGTTTGGATCATCAATGTGTATTGACGTACCGCCATCAAAAGTTGGATCTTCTGTTGTAGTTGTTACAGGTGGACTGGTGGTTGTTGTCGAAGGAATATTGGATACCCATTGTCCATCATCATTAACTTCAAACATGGGAATTGAGTAGCCTAAATTAGCCATACACAACGATTGCCATACAGTGAATGATGGTGAAAGTGGGTTTTCTTGCATCCAGTAAGGATCATCAAACCGCCTTACTCGTTTGTTGGCATCTAATTGCCATTCGGCTACAAGACCTGAACTGAACATAAGTTGTTCCAATTCGGGATGTTCACCGCTTGCCCAGTTTCCTAAAGAAAGTATTTGTCCTTCTTCTAAGTGTCTTGCCCAAACAAATCGTGGGTCTTCGTTTCCTTTGCCGCCGTCACGTTCTTCGTTGTAACGTGAGATCATTCCTGCTGGAATAGTTCCGTCTTGTTCCATTATTGATATGCGTGCGGAAACTTCTTCAAAAGTCATATGAACATGACCTGTTGTCGTGTCACATGGTGTGTAAATCGCGTCGTGGTGCGCAACAGCCGATGAGGTTGTAAACGTCACCGCAAAGACGACCAAAGCGGTCATTGTCTTTAACATAAGTTGGTCCTAATAAGTTATTAAATATGGTCAGATAGTTTCTGTGATGAAGTCCTCTTATTGAGAGGAATACCTTTAAAGGTTTTTTCCATCAATGGTGAACTAGGAAACTTTTTGTGTATTGATAAAGATTTTTTAAATTTTTCCCTTGCTCCCGCTAATCTCGCTATCTCTTCTATTTCGATATCGTATAAACCTAAGTCGATACATTCTTTTAGCCGTTCGGGATTGGGTAATTTTTGTGGAGGGCACTTGTGTCCTCCTATTGCTCTTATAATGGCTTCTGCCGCTGTGAGCGCGGCGTTAACCTGTGCTTTAGAATTAAAGTCTCCTAAAAGGATCTCTTTATCGTTGTGCCTAATTACGGCACGAAGTTTGCTAGTTGCCACAAGTATAGAGTATCGAGTGCTTATGACTTTAACAACCTGTCAACCCTTATATTTTTCTGGTTTAACAAAAATCAAAAGAGATTCGTGGGGAATTCTGTGTTCAGCATTTTCTCCATGAGTCATTCCTCTTACTGGAATAATTTTAGTTTCTACCTGTTTGAATCCTATTTCGGCACAAGTGTCTGCATGCCACTGTGTAACAGGTTGAATTTTTCCACCTCTAATATGATCTTTAATATTAATTATGAGATGTCCACCTACTTTTAAAACACGCTTTGCTTCCAACCATGCCTGTAAGTGAAACCCTTTATAGTCCTCACCCCATTGCATGCTTGCAGAACTACCTTTAGTAAGTGGTCTGCCTAAAAAATGTCTATAGGTATATCTTTTACTATTGTCTGTAGATTCAAAGTTGTCTGCCATCCGATTGCCAAAACAAGGGGATGTAACAACAGCATCAAAAGAATCGTTAGGGAATCCAGTTTTTAAGCCATTGCCGATTGCTGTTAATTCGTGTTGACAAGCCCATTCAGGTTCCAATTCAACACCTCTTGTTGTGTAAGGAAGTTCATGGATGGTTCCAATTCCTGCAAATGGATCCAATACTGTCAACTCGGGATCACTGCCAAGAAACTCGATAATTGTATTCAAATGTTTAGCAGAAAATTTTGCTGGATGAGGGGGAGGCAATGGTGGCAAATCTAAATTTGCATCTGCCTCTTGGGTTTCATTATTCACGCTTGGTGCCTGTATTTCTTTCTTAGTTTTATTTCACGAGCGACTGGTTGACCCTCAAAAGGTTCCAATACTGAAGTTCCGGCTTTACCCTTACCCTTGCCCATGCCTACTTGATCTTTTTTGAAAACAGTAAGAAAACCAAAAGGTGTTTTATAAACATCTCGATTTTCATCTGATTCAACTAATTCGTCTTTACCCATGTGGTGTGTTCCTCCAACAGTGTTTAGAGGGGTTCCAATGATGTGCCCCTGATGTATAAAATAAATGTGCGGCTACGCCGACATTAGCGATCGGATCGAAAATGGAGTATCCACCAAATCCTGCATCCCACGCACGACCCTTACGATAGCCCGTGTCCCAGTATTTTTTCAAGTGCTGGAACCAGCCTACGGCAAGAGCGCTACTAACTGCCTCATTGAATACGTCATCGGGTTGCCCTGAACTCTCGCAAAAAACGACGCGAAAAGCCCATGCACGGTCTTCTGGAAGGAAATAAGTTCTAATTAAATCATCTAACGTAGGTAAGTGGTCACAAGTATACGGATCGGGCAAGCGACCTTCGCATCCTGTTCCACGCCAGTATGGATCTTCTTCTTCGTTTAGATAATGAGGATAATATTCATGTAATTCTTCGCCCCAATCTGATGGGTACCATAAACGAATTGCCGCCAATGGTCCTCCCAAACTTTCTAGATGGGCACCTCGGGTCGCAGGTCCGTAGATGCCGTCTATTTCTTCTTCTTCCATCCCTAATACTTCTTGAAGAATTTCAATGTCAGGACCGCGAGAATAAAAAGTGTATTCAGTCTCCAACACCTGTTCAACCATTTCTTCATACATTTCATTAAGTTCTGTATCTATTCCTTCTTTATGCGTACCAATACTTAATGTTGTTGTTGTCGTGCTTGTAGTTGTGAGAACAGTTATTGCAGGCACTTGAATGCTTGTTGTAGTTGTTTGAATTGTTTCTTCTTTAGATAAAACGCTAAGAACTGTTGTAGGAGAAGGCAGAGAAAGTCCACTTACTCCAGTATTTTTTGTAACTTCGCCCCCAAAACAGGAAGCCGTCCACGCTAAAACAGTTATGACTATTCCGGCTGTAATTCTTGAAAGCAAGACCACTCCTCTCTACTCTCATATTTGACCTGAACCTGTTATTGCAGGTATGCTAGGTAATAGCCCTTAGTAATATAAGTCTACTTTACCGCCACAGGAAAGGCTTCTTATAAGGGTATACGGAAAATAGGAGACTTTACAACCTCGAAGGATAAATATGACTAAAACTAAAGAAGATTCTGACAAATTTGAAATACCAGAAGATTTAATTGAAGCCATTGAAGTTAGTTCTTTTGAACGTCAACTGCCACGACAAGGCTCACCTGTAATACATAAATTTTTAATGGATCCTGAAGATGAAAATGCTTTGAAAAGGGCTAAAGAGTGGATTGACACACAAAAAGCAATTTGGCCTAAAGTAGACGATGTGGTTCGTCGTCTACATAAAGTTGCACCATTAAATGGAGAACCTTATCCAGAATGGCATCATCAACCTTGGTGGGGAAAATTGTGTATGGCTTGGTCTGACGATTTAGAACAAGCAGTAAAAGAAGCAAGTGTTTGGTGCGACAAAAAAGAAAATGCCTAGTCCTCGCAATGCTCCTCGTAGAGAATCAGTGTCTATTACCAAAGTAGGCAAATATGGGCATGTTTTATGGGCGCATCAATTGGTATGTGGACACACCGTCACAAGAAAACGAAAATCTCCTACTGGGGTATTGGGATGTACTAAGTGTATAAAAGCATCCGACTTTGAAGAATTAGCACAAGGTCTTGCAACTCCTGTAGAAGTGCCTATAGATGATTATCTTTCAGAAGCCGAAGCCGAAGCGTTAAAAATAAAGGCTCTTTTGGCTGGTCGTTTTGATGTGGGTTTAGAACAGGTTGATGTTGTTGTGCGTTCTAATGTTAATGGAATAATGGAAGTTGACTCTGCGACAGTGACTTTCACTCGCAGGCAGTTAAGGTACCTTAAATAATCGAAGTTGACGTTTCTTAATACTTCTTGTATCATTGACAAATGGCAACGGATCCCACCCCAGCAGAAATTTTTGAAGTCTTTCAATGCTGGGTGGCTACTTGTAGGACAAGTGCGCGAGGACGCAAGCCAATACTGGGCGACAAGCGAAGACGCAAGATTAAGCAGGCTATTGCCTTGTATGGAGTTGAAGATTGCAAGGATGCGATACGAGGTGTTATTCATTCTCCGTGGCACATGGGACACAATCCACAAGGAAAAAAATATGATGACATTGAACTTATATTGAGAGACGAAAAACACGTAGAGATGTTTTTAGATTACGCTGACTCGGCAGATCGTGGTATCAAGGTTTTTGAACTTTATGCCAACGGTGATGAACCTTTTTAATCGCTTGTGGAAGACCATGAACTTGCAGCAGTTGTTAAAGATGTATCTGTTAATTGGAGCCTTCCCACAATGGGTCCGCAATATCAAGAACGATGCAAGTTGTGGTGGGAATATCTCCACGATTTAGAATTTGATTTAGTAAATAGTGCCATTAAGCAGATTATTTCTTTAGATCAAAAATTTGCACCAAGAGTAGGACAAGTAAGACGTTTGGCAATAGATATGAAATTAAAAGATTCGATTCCCTCCCCTTCAGAAGCATGGTCTCAATTTCGTTCTGCTATTGATGCTTCCGAATCTGGCATTCCTTTTGAAAAGCCTCATAATATTGTCGGTAAAACAATGAGATCATTTCCTAAAAATGGGGCTGGTTTAAGAACCAATTCTGATAGAGAGTTATTTCTTTCTGCTTATGAAAGATTAGTAAAGAAAACAGAGATAGAAAGATATTCGAGTGGATCGGACTCCTGAGGTTGACCTTGTTCTCAGTCGGCTTAATAAAGTCCGTTCAATCAGTGGCGGTTGGGAAGCGTGTTGTCCTTCTCATTCTGATGACAAGCCTTCACTAACGATAGGCATAGGACGTGAAGGGCAGGTATTGCTTCATTGTCATAGTGGTGCCGCTTGTTCTTTTACCGATATTTGTAACGCTTTAAATCTAAAACCTAATGACTTGTGGCCAGAATCTAATAAGAAACCAAAAACACAATTAAGAAAAGAAGCCACTTACGTTTACGAAGATGCTGACGGAACCCCCGTGATGCAAGTTATTCGTTTTAAAGATGAAGACGGAAATAAAACTTTTCGACAACAAAGACATGAAAACGGCGAATGGGTGTGGGGTACTCAAAATATAAAAAAACCTTTATATAAACTTCCAGAAGTTCTAAAACAAATTTCTGAAGATGGCGTTGTTTATGTAGTCGAAGGAGAAAAAGATGTTCAAACATTAGAACGTCTTGGAAAAGTTGCAACTTGCAACCCCGGCGGAGCAGGTGGTGAAGGACAAGATAAATGGTTGTCAAACCACACAGAATCTTTGGCTAATTCAAAAGTTATTATCATTGCGGACAACGACACCGCAGGCTTTGCACATGCTAGTCATGTAGCCGCAGAACTTAGAAAAGTTGATTCAAAAGTAAAAGTATTTAAACCGACCAAAGGTAAAGACATTTCAGACCATGTAGGTGCTGGAGGTTCTTTAAACGATTTAGAAGTTGTTGCTAGTGAAATTAGAGATGAATTCACTGCGGTAGTGGAGACTCTTGCAGGTCTCGACCACAGCATGCCTTTAAGTGTTCGAGTGAATAAGGCTAAACGTTTGTTGGAAGGATTTGAAAACGATGAAAACACGGTAGAAGAATCTGAACGGCTAGTGGATTGGGCAACCCTTATAAAAGAAGATACAAACGACACCTTCGATTGGTTGATTCCCAATCTTCTCGAAAGACAAGAAAGAGTCATTGTTGTTGCCGCAGAAGGAGTCGGTAAAACTTATTTGGCTAGACAAGTTGCTTTGATGTCTGCGGCTGGCATTCATCCATTCAAGCGAGATAAAATGCCACCAATTCGGACACTCTTTGTAGATTTAGAAAACCCTGAACGAATCATCAGACGTACCGCTAGAAGAATTTATGAAAGGATCGACAACTTCGGCAAAGCAAAAGAAATGGAAGCCCATCTCGTTGTTAAGCCTGACGGACTCGACCTTCTTAAACCCACAGATCGAAACAAAGTAATCGAATGGGTTGAAACCACTAAGCCAGAATTGCTTGTTTTAGGTCCTCTATATAAAGCCTTTATAGATCCCGGTGGGCGAACATCAGAATCTGTAACTACAGAGGTAGCAAAATTTCTTGATTATGTTCGCCACGAATACGGATGTGCCTGTTGGCTTGAACACCATGCTCCTTTAGGTTCTGGAAATAGTAGAGATTTAAGACCTTTTGGCTCTGCGGTGTGGAGCAGATGGTCTGAATTTGGAATATCAATTAGCCCAGACCCCACGGATCCAACCGTATTAGAAGTGAATCATTATCGTGGTATGAGGGATCAGCGTGATTGGCCTACACGAATGCGTCGTGGGCATGATGATGAGTGGCCTTTTGTGGTACTGGAATTTCTAAACCCGTAACACGGTTACGTTCCCACAACAGGGTTGCTCCACATTCACAATTCAACCTAAATTTCCATAACCCTGTTTCTAATCCAGAGTTTATTGAATCACTTATATTCTTTTTGCAAGACGGGCAGGTATGCATATCGTTACCTCCGTTAGTTAAAAATAGCCTAGCACTACTACTACTAGTAGTGGTGTGTGGTTTTACGACAATTGACGTTTGTCGATATAGTTGCCGTTTTCATCCAAACGCAACTTTTGAAGCATGGAGATGGGTATTTCTCTTGTGCGACGACCTATTGTTTCTTCATATTTAATGTAGTCAGGTGGGTCATTGTCTTTGACGGCCTCCCAAGCCTTGTCAAGATCAATGAGTCCAAGAATTTCAACTTTCCGCAATTCTTCTTTACCATTGGTTGTTAAAGTTCTCGCTCCAAAAAGAATTGTACCTTTACCCGTGTCGGTCTCTTTTATTTTTAAACCACCTCTTGTGCGAACAGAACGAACCTCAATGTTTCGCCCTGCATCTGCTATTTGACTTCTGTGTCTGTTGTGGGCGCTTGCTGGCCATGCGCTTCCTGACCAATAACGATTAGTTCCTTTAGCCACAGCCAGTTCACAAATACAAGTACGTTCGTTTGCCGTTCGGTTGTCTTCCATGGCGCTTTTGTTGCCTTGATATTGTTGAGCGTCTTCTTTATGCCAATTCTGTGTAGTTCGGTAAGAGGCAACGGATATTGCATGTTGCCATTCCCATTCTTCTAGTTCAACAATCAGTGTTGCCTGCTCTTCTTCAGAGTTCATAAATAGACTGCACAACAATAGGTGTTCCATCACCCATCCATGCGGAAAAAGTGTTGAAACTAAGAAAATCATATGCTTCTTCGTAATCCCACTTTTCTCGCCAAACAAGAAGTTCAATCATTTTTCCTTCATCGTAAACGAGAACAGGATCACCAGAAAATTGTCTAGATGCAATACCAATAATGGCTTCATCAAACGAAGGGTTGCTAAAACGCAACGCATTAGGATTTAACTCGTGGAGTTGTTCTAATGCGCTTTCTAATTCAGTTTCTTTAGACATGCTCCACCAATCTAATTTTATGAATTACATCAGTAAGGTCAATTTCGTTTTCTAAAAAAAATGCTTCTATGTCCCAAATTCCCATATCTGTTTCATCTCTAGACGATGACATCATTTTGCTGTACGCCTTCCATGCGCTTTCTGCGTAGTAACAAGCCGCAATAGGACGCGCATTGCGAATCATTCTCAATGATCGGCTTGCACCATGACCTGCCATAACGAGTAAGAAAAAAGTAAGACTTGGAGCACGGTTGACGCCCATGTGACAATGCACTAACACTTTGGCATCTGGGTTGTCCAATAATGCTTGAGTGTAATAGTACCAACCAGTTTCATACCATTCTTGTTCCTGATCGCCACCACTGTCGTGTGTGCCGTGTTCGTAATATGTAATTTCAGGTGCATTTGTAGCAACCAATTCTTTATCAGACCACTCATTGCGACAGTCAATAACATGAGTAATGCCCATTGATCGCCATTCTTCTATTTGAATAATGGCTTTATCTTCGTCGTGATGCAGATCACCTGATAAAACTAAATTAGGTGTCACTTCACAAAGTCGTCTCCACCATGTCGGGGAGTCAAGTTCTTCAGACATTAGACAAGATCCAAGATTAGATCGGCTGCTTTTGTTTTCATTTGGTATGACTTGTTACCAATTTGCATTGCCGCTTTTGCGTTGCGATCAAGATCATCAAACCAATGATGGTCGTAGTATTCGCCTACGGCATTAAACAAACTCCAACCGTTGTACCCATAGCCTGCGGCATTTTTTTTATTAACGAATAATCCACGAACAAGCATCAATGTCTTTTCTCGATTAGCCATTTTGCCATCAGTATCTGCATCTTTTTCTGGCCAAAGCCCATTAAGAACAGTATCAATTTTCTTGCTACCGGATGGAATTGTAACCGATAGAAGATTTTCTGCTGTTTCTTTGAATGACCTTGCCCAGTCGGTTGAGATTTGAAGAACTTGGTTGGCTTCTTCTAAGGCTTTGCCGAAGTTTGCCGTGTGTCGTGCGGTCATAACTGCTTTTGCTACATTTTGACCAAATCTAACTGTATTTTTACATACTGCTCGAATGTCGGTATTTGCGTATGTTATGGGCGTGGTTCCATCGTGACTGGTGTGTACAACAAGGTATCTGCCAATTTCATCGTTAATTCCCGATGGGTCGATAATTAATGTTCCCAAATCAATGGTGGCGAAAAATTCACGACCATCCCTGAGAACGCCACAAGTATCCATAACTGCATCACCTTTTGATGCGCCACAGACGTTTAAAGCCTTTTCTAAAACAATTTCATTTTGGACAATTCGATACCTATCTTTAACCACTTCAAACGGAATGGTTTCACCATCCTTGTCAACTCGTGCCGTAATGAATCGATCTTTCATGGGCAGTAAATCGCCACTAGATGTGATGTATCTAACAGGTAGCAGTTCAACTTCATAGTCAGCATTTGCCATTTTTAAAATTGACTCTGCTGTTTGATGTCCTGCTACAGGTTTCCCCAGTCGATGCCATGGCGCTCCACCTTCTTTGCGCCACACAAAACTGGCTTCCCCTTCTTCATTCATTTCTAATTCGTGTGCCATATCGCCTTCCTCTGGATAGTTTTATCCTGATAAAACAATACTATCCGAAGCCAGCATGCTTAACAACCCATGTTGTGAGATTGCTGAAATGGTGTAGATTAAAGGGATGAGCGAGAAAAGAATCCTTCTCCATGATGATGAGATAGTTTTAGATAGTCCCTATAATTCTGAGGAAGTTAATAAAATTAGGGAAATTTCAGGCGCCAAATGGGATCGCTTGGGCAAAGTTTGGCGAATTCCTGTATCTAGTTTAAAACAGATTAAAACTTATGCTATTCAATTCGACTATTGGGTGGATCCAGATTTGCGTGTTTTAGATTTACCTGAACATCCATATGAAAGACAAGGCATTCAACTAGAAGATAACAATCTTGTAATTAGATTTGCCTATGATGCAGTGAGGGTTTCCGCTGTCAAAGAAGTCCCCGCTTCTCATTGGGATACAAAAAAGAAAGTATGGCTTGCACCTGTCGATGCCTTGCCAGAAGTAATCAAATTTGCTAAAAATTTCAAATTGCATGTTCCAGAAGAATTAGAAAAAATGCAAGAAGAAATTAAAAAACGCCATGCCGAGGGAATCGCCGCTTCAAGAGCAGTGAAGTCAGATATCGAAATTCCTGACTTAAACGGAGAACTGCTTCCCTATCAAAAGGCTGGAGTTGAATACATCATTGAACATAAAAAAGTTTTCTTAGCCGATGAAATGGGCTTAGGAAAAACAGTTCAAGCATTAGCAAGCGTTCAACATGAAGATGCGTTCCCATGTTTGATTGTATGTCCACCCAACTTGGCCTTAAACTGGGCTAAAGAAATTGACAGATTCTTCCCTACGAGAACGTGGAAGCGTGTAATAAACCGTTCCGATTTTCCAGAAGAAGAAGCGGATTACACCATTGTCGGTTATTCCAATATCGACTATCACCCAGAAGCCCTGAAGGGCTTCAAGTCCTATGTTTTTGACGAGAGTCATTATTTGAAAAATCCCAAAGCAAACAGAACAAAACGTGCTCAGAAACTTTCAAAAACGGCACCGAAAGGTGGAATGATTATCTGCCTTACGGGAACACCCATAACAAATCGACCAGCAGAATACGGTCCTCAATTAGAAATTATTGGAAGACTCAAAGAGTTCGGCGGGCTGTGGGCTTTCTACAAGAGATACTGCGGTGCTTTTCGGGACAGATTCAAACAATGGCATATTGATGGAGCCACAAACTTAGATGAATTAAATGACCGTTTAAGAGCATCTTGTTACATCAGACGCACTAAGCCTCAAGTCCTAGATGACCTTCCACCAATTCGTCATTCTGAATGGAGAATTGATCCTGATCCTAAATATTTGAAAGAATATGAAACGGCTAGAAACGACATTGCTCAATATGTCGCCGATAGAGCGGCAGAACTAGCCAAAGAAATAGGTGCAAATCCGCACAGTGCCGCCGTCCGAGCAAAACTTGGAGCAGAAGCCCATGAGTTTCTTATTAGGTTGTCAGTTTTAAAAAGAATTGCAGCCAAGATGAAATTAAAGGCTGTTGATGAATGGGTTGAAAATCGCATCAATGAAGGTCGTAAAGTTGTTATTGCCGCCCATCATCGTGAAATAGTTAGTTCTTTAGCAGACAAATATGGTGGTTTAAAAATACAAGGAGGAATGACTCCTGATGAGGTTGAAGAAGCCAAAACAAATTTCATGGAAGGGTCTGTTGAAGATTTTCCTGTAATTGTGTTATCTATTCAAGCGGCAAAAAGTGGTCACACTTTGACTGTTGCGGAAGACATGATTTTTGTAGAACATCCGTGGACTCCAGCAGATGTTGATCAGGTGTCGGCGAGAATACATCGTTTGGGAACCAAGGGTGCCGTGCAAATAACTCATGCTTTAGCGGCTGGAACAATTGACGAAGAAATTTTTGAATTGATCAAAAACAAACGAGTAGTGGTTGATGCGGCGACAGAAGGTGTTTTGATGGAAGAAGAATCTACAAATGCCGCAAGTCTTATGACAGACTTTCTACCTGAATAATGGCTACCGAGTAATATCTCTTCTGTAAGCAATTTGGATGGTTCCTCGGCAGGGAACCCCTGAGAGCATGGAGGTGAACCGAACACCGTAATAGGGAGTGGGTCGGTTCTCCGGCCCATCCCTTTGCTTTTTATTTGTCCGGTGTTGAGGGGCGCTCTATGTGAAAGTCTTCGCTTGCAGAAGACTCAATAGGAATCCAAGCCTTATTGTAATTATGCTCTTTAACTTTTCGTTTCTTTAAAAGAGTTCCATCTTCTAATATGTCGAACTCGTCTTCTGACATATTGAGAGCATCCATGATTTCTCTGTCGCCCATAATTTTAAGCAAGGTTCTAATAGAACGACTTAATTTGTAAGGAACAACCGACCCACGACTTCTGTTCATTTGTATATGAATTAAAATCGCTTCTCCCACAGTGCATTTAATTCTATTAACTGGAATTTCTTCTAATTCAAGATCATGTGCAATAGCCCACCTTGCGCACCCGTCAATAATGGTTCCATCTTCCATTGTCAAAATTGGTTGAAGAATCCCAAAAGATTTAATAGAAACAGTTAATCCAACACGATCTGATTTGAGAATATAAGTAGTTCTCCAATCGGGTCTTTTAAGGTTTTGTGGTTTTAAAAGTTCTGTCATAATAGGTCATCCATTTTATCTAAATCGTCTGCGTCTGCTATAGCAGCCATTCTCATTCTATGTGCTTTTGTTTTAGGACCAACAGGTGATGGCGCTGTATGGCGAAATTCATTTAGCAGTAAAGTGCGAATCAAGTGATCTATAGGATATCCAAAGGTATCTTTTGTTCGTTTTTTTCTAAATTCGGCTGCAAACTTCATTGCATCTTTATGTTTTCCCGGCGAGAGCATGTTGTCGTTAATACAACGGCGAACACCATCCCATTTGTCCACAGAATATGAATTGATTAAACTTTCCACATCAAAATCTGCCCATAACCTTCGTTGAGCGTCGATATGAGGGAAAGCATTGTATAAAGAATCGTAGAAATCGGGTTCTGTAACAACCACATCGTTTAACCTGCGAGCCGCTACTGAATGCAATGGAATGCCGACTCTCGTATTGGCGCCAGAGATGGCGGCAAAGTCATAATATTCGCAATATGGGAAATCGTGTTCTGCCGCATATTTGAGAACATCGTCTGTAGTCCAATCATAAATTGGTTTCACCAGTCTCAACGGTATTGCCTTGCTTAGTCGGTAAGGGCGATTGATGTAATTCTCATGTAGTTTTTGAACCACGGAACGATAGCGAATCATCGATTCGTTGGCTCTAACTCCTGTGAGGAAAGCGACTCTTCCTTCTTTGCCCTGCATTGTGTAGTAATCCACTGGTTGGGGCATAACCCTACTATTGTCTAGTCCAAAATGTTGGGCTGTAATAGCCCATGGAGGAATCTCTCTTACAAGTCGACCTTCTTCTTGTCGTTTTTTTGACCAAAGTAAAACGTATTCTCTACGTCCTAAAACCCAAACTTCTTGTCCATACGGCAGGGCATACCATTCCATGTCAACCCAGTCTAAATCTTTAACCCATTCCAAATATCTGACTACGGCAGGGGAGACCATTTCTTCGTCTCGGAAGATTACTTTTACTGGACCAAGACCACGCTTTTCGTGAATTTCTTTAGCCAAAAGCAAAACTGCGGAAGAATCTTTTCCACCGCTAAACTGAACACAGACAGTATCGAAAGTGTCGTACACATGTTCCATCCGTTGTTGTGCCGCTTCCACAACTGTCATATCTAAAAAAAGACGTCTTCGTGGCATGTTGATAGTTTACAGCGAAAAACGGACAAGGGGTGGGGTTAAGGAGCCGAAGGAGGAAAGCACCTGACCCAACCCCCTGTCCGCGACTCGTTTATAGCACCTCGGCAGGCAGACGTATTGTACTACTTGGACTAGCGGGCGGCTGTAATAGCGTCAATCAGTTCTGCTTTTTTCAAACCTGAAAAAGACAAACCAAGTTCAGATGCAATCTCTTTTAATTCAGCAACTTTTAATGTATTTAAATCTTCAGTGGGTGTTTCTTCTGCCACATCAGGCTTTTCTTCAAAAACTAAAGTTTCACCATCATTCACAACTCCAACCAAAGCAGGTGCGTCAAATCCTTGAAGTCCACCGTCAAGACTTTCCCAATCAAAATAACCGGGAGTAAGTTCTTCGGGGTTGCCCGGAAAGACATGTTTACAAACAATGCCTTCCATTTTTTTGAGAGTATCAAAACCGTATTCTCCACTTCCTGTGCAAGGATGACGAATCGCAGGCACTCCTTCTAAGTCACATAAAGAGCGCAACAGTTGCCCAATTTTATTACACGTATTCGCATCAGGAGATATCGTTGTATTTTTAACAATTGCAACAAAAATGCAGCGAGAATTCCGATGTGGCGCCGTTGGGTGGAAGTCGCCCACGACAGAGTGTGAAGTGTCTAAAATTTTATAGATGCGATCCCCATCGGGATCTAGAACATAGTGAGGACGGTGTGCAAAACCATCCATTTCGTAACCCCTGATAGCCGCCTCTGCCGTTTGTGTGTCTGTTGCTTCTAAAACTAATTTAGAACCTTCAGCCGGCAGGGGCGTTCCTTTTTTGCCATCAGTAAGGATGTGGTTGATGATTTCTAGCATAGAGCGAGTTTACATGAACCTCGGTGTTTAAAAGTCCAATTCCTCATCAAAAGGATTTTGGTTCGACTCTGCCGCAGGTTTTGCCGCTGGAGCGGAGCCTTCACCGTCTTTATTGCGTTTTACTCTGACAAGACTTTCAATGTCTTCGACAGGAATTAAAACTTCACGGGCGGTCAACTGGTAGGCGTAACGTGTTTCACCTTCGTCGGTTTCCCAACTACGTTCTTCCATTGGTCCTTTTACCTCTACGCGCATTCCTTTTTCAACGATGCCTGCGGTATGTTCTGCAAGATCGCCCCAAAGTTGCACATTAAAAAATGAGGTATTGGTTTTTTCCCAACCTTCGTTAGCGCGTTTCCATTTGTCTACTGCTAAACGAAGACGCAACATCGCCGTGTTGTTACTGCTGTATTTTAGTTCAACGTCAATGACGTTGTTTCCCCTAAGGGTCATATTTGATTCTGAGCGTGCCATAATTTTCTCCTACTACTAGTTTATTTGTATGCTCGGTAATAAAAGTGTATCGTTGTTAATAGGCTATTGCAAGGGGACTTCCCATGAATACAGATGACTCCATCCTCATTATTCGAGAACACATGATTGATGTTTGTATGGATCTGGTAGCGATGACAGAAGAAGACGCTGAAGATATTAGAGAAGATTTTACAGAAATGGTAGATATTCTTTTAGAAGCAACTGACCTTACCGTTGTCGGTGTTAATCCTGAAGAAGAGGGCACTATTTTTCAGTGCACTATGAAGTTGGCTACTCCACAGTAATTTGTTTATTTATAAAAGCAATTATTTGTTCTGCTGTTGTAGGTAATACAGAAAAATCTGGATTTGATTTCAGGTATCGCAAGAAGGCATACCAAGTTGATTGCTGTTCTGCGTCATTAAATACAAGCGTGTATTGAATATTCGTTTTAGCGCCTGCTGAATCTATAGCAGTGGCGCCTTGAGTAACCATTGATTTTTGTGTTTCGTCTGTTATCTCTGTTCCGGGTATTTGCATAACTGGAGGAGTCCATCCGTCGTTTGGAATCACAACAGAAGAAGATCCAGCGGTAGGAGTTTCTATTGTTGCAATTTCAAAATCATCCCATCCGAGTCCTTCAAAAAAATCTGGTCGTTCATCTACAACAGACATCAACATGTCGTGAAGAAGTGTTTGATCGTCTTCTCCCAAATCGGAAGTCCTGTTGTCGGCTAATGCAAAAGCAATGGCTTTGTCGTGGTCAAAAGGAACGTGCAACACTGCTATGTGTGTCCATCCGAGTTCTTTCGCTGCTTGCAATTGATGGTTGCCTGCAATAACAGTTCCTGTGCCATCTTCATTTTCAACGGCAACTATTGGTTTAACTTGCCCAAATTCTTCATATGAAGCGGCAATGGCTTTTATGTTTCCTTTACGTGGATTACCCGGAAGTGTTTCTAGTTGTTCTATGGGGGTAAGTAGATTTTCTAAATCTGGACTTATTTTATGTTTCATACTTGTGCCCTTACGTTTGCGGCGAGAGTGCGCAAAGAATCCAACGCCGTGCGAATAGAGTTCAATTTTTCTTTCTTTGCTTTCAACAGTGCATCAGCAATTTTTACCTCATAATGTTGGTCGGCTTGCTTGTAGTCGGCCCACGATTCACGTTCTTTTATGGAGCCATTAGCGGAAAGGTATTCGTGTGCCCAAGCAGACTTGTATTTAGCCTCTTTCTTGGATTGGTCTACAGCAAGAACCTCAAAGGCTTCTGTGTGTTCCTCTAATTCATCAACAAGTCGAATAATATTATCTTCTACTTCAACAGGACTTATAGGTGAACTTCTCATATTATTCCTCTTTCTTTAGCAATATCTTTTAACCGTATGGCTTCTTCATCCCAATCAAATTTATCGATACTATTTCGTTTCTTAATAAGTTCATCGAGTTTGTCATCACCAATCATATCAATTGTGAAGATGCCGAATTCCACTGGATTGTCGGTGAAGAATCTATGACAAGAAGCGCATAAACAAAAAGCATTTTCTAAATCAGTTCGAGTCCATGAGTATTTGCGACTAATGATATGTGCACATTGAAGAAAGGCTTGTTCTCCTGCTCCACATTTTTCACATTGACCTTTTGAGCGTACGATTTGTGCGTGTAATTTAGTTGCTCTCCCCTTCGCTCCTTTTCCATAGATATTGCTCATTCACCCAACACTTTCCAATATTTTAATCAACCTTAGCGCACCCTGCTTAACATCTAGAGCCTCTACTGCTTTTCGGTTTTTTTGTGCTTCCTCTGTGCGAATTTCAGGGTCTTGAAGAGCGTTGAATGCTTTTTGCCAATGAAGAAATTTTTTGGCGATACGACCGACTCCATATTCTTCTCGCAAGCGAACATATTCTGGACACTTAGAAGCAACAAATGGAATACCAGCAGCAATGTATTCAAGAGGTTTAATCCAAGATTTAGCATGATTGAAAGGAATATCGTTTAAAGGGGCAATACCTATATCAAATGGAAGCATCAAAGGAAGTTTCGTAGGGGAAACCATGGGATACACCGTCACCCTGTCTTGAGGGACGTTAGTTTCTTCCCAAAAGGGTGGGGCTTTCGAGGAGAACCCTGTGTGATGAAAACGAAAATCTTTTTCTGGTAGTTGTGGAAACACTTGTTTGACTTCATCTAGGTCGCCACTTCTGTGCCCAGTTGAACCATGCCATCCTATTATGATGGGTCCATTCTGTTCGTGTTCTCTTTGTGGGTAAGCGTCAAAATCTACACAATTTTCCAGCATCACCACTTCTTTGGCTCTTAGTTTTTCTTTAGCCTTTTCTTTTAAAAAGGGAGTAGAAACTACTGTCAAGTCTGACTTGGAAATAACCTGACGATAAATGTCTGTGTTTTCATCTTTGTTGTTTCTAGGGTCGATATGTGTTTTTGCTTGATGGCGATGATGTAAACCCCAATACCAGTCGTCTAAGTCGTTAATTATTATTTGGCCATTAGATTGGGCAATGTCTATGTTTTCAGGAATACCTTTCAACATCCAGCGTTGCATGTACAAGATGTCGCAATCTAAATGATGTTTCCCTTGAGGGTCTGTTACTCCAAAAACTCCTAGTTTGTTTGACCAAACCAACACGCCAATAGTGTGATCCATGGGAAGGTGTTTTAAATATTGTCCCAAGCGAATCCAACCAGAACCGCCGGGTGAAGGGCTACCGTCTTCTTCGACAACCGTGGATGACCAGTCGGCAGTGGCAAATCCGACTTTCATCAGTAATCTTCAAGTTCTTTTTTAAGACCTAAAAATCCCCATTCTCCTTCTACGGATTCCCATAAGGCTAGGTCTATGGGAGTGGGTTCAAACTCATATTGCTCCATTAGGGTTCGATGTTCTAAAATAGCCCTTTTAAGAAAATCGGCCATTTTCAAATCAGGATCTTGACTGTCTTCACCTAGTGCAATCATTCTTTCTGCTTCGGCAAGACGTTGCATAACATAAAAACGAAAGCGACCAACTTTTGTACGTTTCTCATCAGAATTAATTTTGTATTCTGTAACCAAATGTCCCGTGAGACTTTTAGTTGCTTGAGTTTCGTCTTGACTGAGGTCTGCTATTTGTTCGTCTAGATTTTTAACCAACCTCATAAGAGAATCTCTCCACTTGTGCTGGTTCGATGGCAGACGAAGATAATCCACTTTTTCAGGTGGAAGAAGATTTTTTACGTCTTCTGAAACCAATCTATCAAACTCGTGTATATCCATTTTTCTCCTAAGACCATGCAGGACAAATACGTTTGTATGCACACCAGTTGCATAAAGGTCCTGTTTTTGCAGGAAACAGCCCTGTCTCACAACCAGTTTGAACGCCTTCCCATGTTTGACTCACAAGACGCAATACAGTCTCACGCCTTTTAGGGGTAGGGTCATACCTCTTAGTTTCTTTAAACTTGACGTACATTATTTCGGCATTATCAACGTGAATATTATTTAATTTTTCCAACATTTCTGCATAAAGTACGATTTGAAATATCTTGTCGCCTTCATACTGCGGTTTAGGCACCTTACCACTTTTGTAATCTGTGACCGTTATAGATCCATCTGCTTCTTCTGTCCAGCGATCGATATAGCCCAACAAAGGTACACCCTCAATTAAGCCAGAAAACTCATCTTCTACACCACGTATTTTTACTTCTGGAGGGTCTTCCATGCCGAAGAGGTTTTCGACACACCACCAAGCATGCCAACGGAAATCGTTAAGGTCCTTAATTTTTACCGTAGATGTTTCTTCTTCAAATTTGTTTTCCCAAAGTTCCCGAGCGATGCGTCTTGCTTCTGCAAGTGTTCGTTCTTCAGGTTCTAAACGATAAACCTCTTCTAAAATTTCGTGGACAAAGGTTCCTAGAATCATGGCTTCAGTCGTTGGTTCTGGTATTCGATCTATACGAGAAAACCTGAACCTAAGAGGACACTGCTCATAGGTGCTAATACTTGAAGCGGATAAATGTTTTGGTAGTTCTAACTGGGTCATGCAAGATAGCCGTGAGTCAAACTAAAGCCGGGCGGAGCCTTAGAAATGTTTTCCATAGCAATTTTAGTTTCCTGTTCGAGAGGACTTTCACCACGAATAGCGGCATCACAAATAGCAGGACGAAGATCGATTGTAAGAATTCCTCCATCTAAACTAATTATCGAATCAGCAATAAGCGCATAATCTAAATAATCAAGTTCGGCTTGTTCTATGAAACGCTTACGTTCTTCACCTGCTACCGGAGGCATGTTGCGGTTTTTAACTGCTTCGGCACGTTTTTTAAATCGTTTTACCATTGCATCGGTGGAAAATGAGTTGTTGTTCATTTCTTGGATGCCTTTTCTTTTTGAAACTTTTTCTTTTCTGCTTCTCGTGCTTTTTCCCATTCAGCCTTCGTAAGAGTGTCAGCAGTTGCATATTGTTTCATTCTAACTTCGCTCATTGTTGTTCTCCTAATAGGTTTCTTCTGCGGGTGCTTCAACTTCTTCCGCCCCAAAAGTCATACGAATAACTTCAACTTGTGATTTTTCAAAAGCATCAGCATCCATACCTCTGAACGGCTTCTCTCCAAATCCTGTTTTACTGAACCAAGCACGGAATTCATCTTTTTGCGCATCATTAAGTTTTCTAAAGTTTCCAACAAAAACTTCCCACTGCTCTTGAGGCACAGGATAAGACTCCTCCACCTCTAGTGCTAGGGCTTCTTCGCTACGAGCCAAATGGAGCGCTATTCCAAAACCTTGACATGCTTTTTTGAAAGCATCAGACACGGCTGATTTGAAATCATTTCCAAGATCCATAACCCCACCTGACTTCATTATCTTAATTTTTGCACCGCCATAAGCCTCTTTGACTGCTGCCTTTCCATCCACGCTGGCTGTCACACGAACGTGGGCGATAACACTATCTTTGTATTCAGGTTGAACATGGCATTTAAGAACTTCATAACTCCAATTACCTGTTCCTAAAACTTTGTTAAGTCTCGCTATGTACTCTGCCACAGCGACATAATCGAAACTTCTTCCACCAACCGATCGTTGATAGATGAGTGTGTCATCAAATGGTTCTGCCAATTGCTCTGCTTGTGTTTTCTCAGACATCGTTACTCCTGTAAATAAGATTGGTGTTTGCTTCTCCGACATCGCAATAATCGTCAGCATCAATACCTAAATCACGAAGGGCGGAAACACGCCAATAGGACGGAGCGGCATATTTCATAAGTTCTGCGATCATGTCTTGAGGACTTTTAGTCACCTCTCCCGTATCCATGTCAATAGCAGTATCGGCAATTCTTTGAGCAACTAAAGAAACTAGTCTCTCGTGATCCCACTGCTTGCGGGGGGCACCAGTTTTTGTTTCTAACGAAAATTTTTCTTCTTGAACTGGATTACGATCCCAGTCAGAATCCAACAACAGTGCTGTTGCTTCTTTTTGTAATGAAGTAATAAATTTCTTTGCTTCATTTAAGGTATAGCCCAGTTGAATTAATCGAATTGCCCGTTCAGGATCGTTCGTATCACGTTCCTTATGAACAGCCTCATCAACCCGATTCAAGGATTCTTGAAGATCCTTCTGAAGGCTCATAGTCTCCTCCTCATAATATAATTAGTATCCTTCCACGGTAGCAAACCCCTGTGACAATGGCAAGCACTAGATTTCCTCGACATGTGACAACTAACACAGTTAATAGACTGTAAACACGCTCTTAAAGGGGTGTTGTCTCTTGTATACTAATTCACGAATAAAACGGAAAATATAGAAAGAATTGATGAAAAATAGAATTAAAAAACTTTTCAAGGCATTAAAACCCCGACCACATTATCCTTGGGAGCATTTTTACACGACAGACCGCCGGTCTTGGTCTGATACCTATGAACGAGAAGTTGCGAAATATTTTTGGGGTAGATTTTAATCGAACAACTGTTCGTTTTTTATTCTTATTATTAATAAGGTTATTAATACTTATAGTTTTTAATACTTTGTAGTTACTCTGTGAGTTATGGGTTGAGAGTTTTTGGCCCTCCAAAAGGAGAACCAAGTTACTCCGTATCATTATTGGGAGGTCGTAACAGGCACCTAGCATTCCGAATGAAGAAATGTGTTGGTCAGCGGGCATCCACACTTTGTCCTTAATCATTCTGGTATCGGTGCTGACTGCTGCCAAGTTCCACCACAAAGTGTAGTTCAGAGCGCTTCACCACAAAGCGCGAAAAAATCCAGCCCCTCTGACGGGCGAACGACGCTAGTTGGGCGACGGCGAACATAACCGCGTTCACATCGGAAGAATGAACTATAAACGCGCGTCTGCTGGCTGTCAAGTCTCAAACAATAATTTGTACTCTTCCACGGTTGCCGTATCCCAAACCGGCGGCTTCTGTGAAGCATCCAGAAGTGGCATCGACTTGATCGTCGTGCCAAGACGCTTCAGGGAAGGTAGCCATCTCGTCTAGGAAATCTGAGATCCACGGACCGCGCACTAGTCGGACGTTGCCATTTGCAAGAGCAGCGGCAAGTGGTTTGGATCGAGTTACTTTGTCTCCAGTGGAACGGATACCCAAGAAGTCGCATCCGGGAAGAACGTATCGGGCATATTGATCGATTAGGTTTTTTCCGCTACTGCCGGGTTCTTGTTCCATTCTGATGGAGACATGGGGTCCGTCAGTTTGAGCGGTTTCTGCAATGAGGCGTTCCACTTTGTCGCCTTTTCCTCGTATGCGTTGTACGTCAATAATGTAAAAGACACCTTGGTCGAACACACCCAGAACGCCTACAGTCCAGTCGGGATCAGGGTTAACGTGGGATGGTTCTGTGCCGGCAAGATCCCAGAAGCGAATATATTGAGGTTGTTTGAATTCTGGAATGTCAGAAGGTTCAATAACTATAAAAGCCTCCCTGTCGAACATGCTTCCAGTGGTAACAGCCCACCAGTCGCCATTTTCAAGACGCTGACGTTCAATGGGGTCAATTTCTTGGAGTGCTCTACGATATGATTCGGGATCAATTCCGGGATTGTCATCTAGAAAACTTGGAACAAATATTCGTTTGTTCTCTGCTCCTTCTACAATAAATCGCTGTCTGACCCAGTTGGGTGCAGGGTTGGAAGCGGAACGCATGCGTAGTGGAACCTGAGCAAGGGGACCACTGTTGGGTTTACGCAAACGGCTGAACATGTATCGGTAGTCAAATTCTCTGATTTCTGTTACCTCGTCCATTCCAATGAATTGGAATTCTGAAGACTTATAACGAAGGTAGTCGTTTTGGTTGTTTAAGTATCCAAATGTAATTCGCGCAGAAGATGGAAATGTTGCTACATAGGTGGAGCCATTCCAGTGAACTTCGTCGTATTCTTTTACCCAAGAAAGAAAACGATCCATAAGCGCTCCGGGTAGGGCTAAGTCTGCGTAGGTGCGCCTGAATAGGATTGCTGAATAATTGGGCACATCGACATATTGGAGGGCAGCCATGAGCAAGGCAGACGACTTGCCTCCACCTGCGGCACCACCAAATAATGCTTCTAGGGACAATGATCTTAAATATGTTTTCTGAGTTAAAGAAGGCGCCTCTGGACAATACATTGGTTCAATTGGCTGAAGAAACTCATAGATGTCTGACCAGTCTTTCATTGTGGGCTACACTTTCTTTTACAACCGTGTGCCGGTAGGTGCTTACCTAACGACAGGATAAAATTTGTTTGATTTAAAAAGTCTTCTGAAGCGTTCAACTATTGCTCATCTCTGCATGCTTTCTTCTGTAATACTATTGGGAATAGGTTTGGGCAAATATCATACTGGCTTGGGTCTTGCCGCAATGGGCTTGGCTCTTGGTTTTTATGGCTATCTTTTGGGTACTGAGTAAATATGGCATGGAACTCCACAAATAAGGCGATTACATCTGGTGATAAGAAGTCTATCTCTGTTGGCGCACCCATATCATACAATGCAGGTTTAGTAGGCAAGCCATACTCTGATGGTTGGGACATAGAGCGTGCCTACAAAGAAGGTTTAGCAAAAGTAACTTGGGTTTATCGTGCTATTGATGCTATTTCTAGTAATCAAGCACGCTTGCCAATAGCATTTTTGAAAGACAATTCTCCATTCGGTGAACGTGTTTTACGTGAAGAAGAAAATAAAGAATTAGCAAAATTATTAAACCAACAAAGCAATGATGGGGAAAGTGCTTTTGCTTTCAGGTATCGAGTTTCTTCTCAATTGTTAATGAGCACTCGTGGAGTGTTTATTGAAATAGTTAGAGGTCGCGGTGGGACACCTATTGCGTTGCATATTTTGCCACCTCAAAGCACCGCTCCTATTCCAGATGAAAAAAAGTTCGTAGCGGCATTCGAGGTTGAATTACCCAACGCTAAGAAACAAAGATTAAATCCTAAAAATGTAATTTGGATTCGTCGTCCACATCCGTTAGATCCATATTTGTCAATGACACCTATGGAGTCGGCAGGCGTGGCTATCGAAGTTGAACATTTGGCAAAATTGTATAACAGAAATTTTTTATTAAATGATGGACGTCCGGGTGGCTTATTAGTTTTAAGGGGGCAAATAGATGATGACGACAAACAAGAACTCCAAGCGCGGTTTAGGGGAAATCTTGCTAGGACTGGTGGAGTGGGTGTTATCTCATCCGACGATGGTGCAGATTTCGTCGACACAGCAGCAAGTCCGAGAGATGCGGCGTACGAGGCTCTTAGACAAGTAACCAAAGAAGAAATTTTGGCGGCATTTGGAGTGCCGGAGTCTGTTATCGGAAATGCGGCAGGCAGGACATTTTCCAATGCGGCTGAAGAGGGGCGGGGGTTCTGGAATGAGACAATGAATCCTCATTTAGAATTACTTTCTCGTGGGCTGGATGTGCTAGATGAGAAATTCTACGTTACCTTCGACACTACTTCTGTTCCTGTATTGGAATTGGCGAAACAAGAAAAGGAACGTCATTATCTCCAAGAGGCTCAAATGGGGATGATTACTCCTAACGAGTATCGAGAGGTCACAGGCAGAGAAAAGGTAGATGCATTTTTGGCTGACTCCATGTTGGCAAGTCCTAATCTCGCTCCGATAGGAAATACAGAAGAACCGATGCCTAAAGAAGAGGCGATGCCTCCGGGTGGAATGCCTCCGGGTATGATGCCTCCGGGTATGGCACCTCCGGGCATGATGCCACCAGAGGAAGGAATGACGGAAAGTGATCTTCAGGCTCTTGAAGCAGGAAATATTCCAATTCCTCCAGCAGAGCCAGTTCCAGAACCAGAAATTCTTCCGGGTCAAAAAACCATAGAAGATTTTGAGGTTAAAAGATTTGATTTGAATGGTGAATGGGAAAATAAAGCATTTCAAGACATTGATCGTTGGGAAGCAATTTTCAATAGGACTCTGGAGCGTTATTTTGAACGGCAAGAACGTGTAATTACTGAAAAGGTTTCAGGAGCCAAAACAAAAAGATTACTTTCTAACGGCGATTTGAAAATCGAACAAGTGTTTGATAGTGATGTTTGGAATAAACAACTTCGTGAAGACCTATCTCCAGTAATAACAGGAGCGATGATTGAGGCATCTTCTACAGCATTGTCAGATTCTGATGAAAAGGTTGATCCAGATGAAGAAGAGATTCAAGAGTATATTGAATCGCAGTTGTCGCGGGCAGAACTTGTTAATGAGACTACGAAAAAGGAATTAGCAGGAGCAGTTGTTCTGGCCACATTATTGATGGGCGAGGATGACGATGAAGCCCCATTAGCAGCAAAAGTAGCCATGCTCACAACAGCGGTTAGTGCGGTTTTTGCCGCTTTGTTAACTAAGCGTTTAAAGGACATTGCAGAAGTGGAGAGCACGGGAGCCTATAACGCAGGTCTATTCTTTGGTGGTAGTCGTGCGGGGGCTACAACAAAAACGTGGATTACTCGTACGGACAAGAAGGTAAGAGCGGCACATGCCGCATTACAGGGTAAAACTGTTGGAATAAAAGACGGTTTCAAGGCTGGAAGACATGCTTTAAGATTCCCGGGTGATCCTTTGGCTCCACCAGAATTAGTTATTAATTGCCGTTGTTTACTGAAGTTTGGTGAAGAATAGTTTACTAAAAGGGATTTTAGTAAAGTCTCCGGCATGGGAGGCATGAACGGGTGTAGTCTTTTCGGAGGCGAGATCGTGGGGTGCCCATGCCAACATTAACTTTTACAGAAGATACAGAAATCCGTTTTAAGGCTCGTGCTGGTCAAGTCAATATTGATCAAGCAAAGGGCATTGTTGAATGTTTTGTTGCCGCTATAGGTAATAAAGATTCGGTCGGTGACATAATTATTCCCGGCGCTTTTGATGGCTCATTAAAGCGACGTAAACCACGCGTGGTGTGGGGGCACAATTGGAATGAACCAATTGGAAAAGTTTTAGATATTTATGAAGTTCCACCCAAGGACAGGCGACTACCTGAGAAGATGTTTGATGCTGGTGTTGGTGGTTTGTTTGCCAAAGTTCAATTTAATTTAAATGCTGAACGAGGCAAGGAGGCATTTGCAAATGTTGCCTTTTTTGGTCAAGAACAAGAATGGAGCATAGGGTATAAAACTATTGATGCTGATTATGACCCCACTCATCAAGCAAATGTTTTAAAAGAAGTGGAACTTTATGAAGTTTCACCTGTTTTACATGGAGCCAACCAGTTGACTGGAACTCTGTCCGTAAAGGAAAACCAAGATTGCGGTGAGGATGGCGAACTGTGTGGAGTCAAGGGAATTTTTGAAACTGAAGATCCAAACACAGAAGAAGTTTCTGACGTGGCGGCATCTCTTGAAAAGGCTGTAAATGCTGCTTTTAAAGAAGATGTAACTCTTTGGGATTTTGATGACACTAGGGCAGTGGTCACCAAGGGTGACGAAGCGTGGGTTGTTAACTATCACTACGATGATGGTTTATCAGAATTTATGTTTTCTCAACCCAAGCAGGCTGTTTTAGAAACCTTTGTTCGTGTTTTAGATGAAGAGGTGAAAGACGGTTGTTGCGATTCTTGTGCTAAGGGCGATTCAACTGGTTGTGAATCAAAGACTGAAGAAGACGAAACAGAAGTTAAGGGTGGGAGAAAACTCACTCGTAGTGTTCAAAAACTTAATCAGGCTATTGAGATTCTTCAAAGCATAGTTACTGATGTGGTGCCCTCTGAGGGTCCGCTAGAGCAAAAAGAACCTACTGAAGAAAAGGTGCTTTTGTCTGGCGATTATTCCGAATATTCAAAATCGGTTCCGTTCGAGTGTGAAACGGAAGAAGAAATGGCTGATGTCTTAGAGGCGTTGGTCAAGGTAGGAATTCCAGTAAGGTTTCCTACTCCTGAGTTGTTTGCGGCAGGTGACAAAGTAGTAGATGTTTTGTTGCCGGCAGATGAGCAGACTAAAGAAAGTGTTGTAAATGCCATGGGCAAGGCTTTAGCCAATGTCGAATGGCTCATACCCCAAACCAGTAACAAGGAGTAATAATGTCCGAAGAGGTCAAAGACGAGCAGTCATCAGAAACTGCCGAAGAAAAGTCCCTAGAAGAGCAAATCGCTGCTCTGGAGGACATTGCTTCATCGTTTGAAGAAAACACAGAAGAAAAATCTGAAGATGAAGAGGTTGAAAAGAAATCTGATGAAGAGTCAGAAGAAGCCGAGTCTGATGCTGGGGAAACCGAAGAGGCAGAAGCCGAATCTGATGAAGAGGAAGAGGCAGAGGCTGAATCCACTGAAGAGGTTGAAGCAGAGGCAGAAGAAGAAGGCGTAGGTGCCAAGTCGGACGAAGAAGATACAGATGCCAAAGCAGAAGAAAAAGGTGTAGGAGCCGATCATTCTGAAGAGGAATGTAAGGATATGGAGAATTGTAAATGGCATGGCGTTGATGCTAAAGAAGCGGAAGATTCTGAAGAGAAGGCTCATCCTGTGGCAACTGGCTATCCATACGATCGTGTAGAGATGCAACCGGGTGATCCTGAGTTTGACGAAGAAGAAGACGAAAAGAACGTGATGACGGAACCTAAGAAACGGCGCATAGTTGTTGTGGAAATGGATCCATCAGAGGTCACTGAAGACATGAAGGCTTATGAAGTTGAAGTCGATGCAGATGAAGAAGAGGAATACCCTGAAGACGAAGATGCTAAACGTCACGAGGGAAGACCTCATCTTGTTGCAGTAGATGACGAGGAGCGTCGTCCTTCGATGGCTACTCCTCCGATGGCTACTCCTCCAAGGGAGACCCCTTCAGAGGCGCCCGCTCCTAATGTTCCTTCTGCTAACCCACGTTTGGCTCGATTATTAGCAATGGCTAATGCACAGAATGAGCGTCGCAGGGAAGAATCCGATGAAGACGAAAATGCTCGACCATTGCCAAAGGCAAGACTGGTTGGCGTTAAAGGCGAGGAAGAAGAATTAGTTATACCTGAAAACAGCGTGATGGATCCTGTTGCTTTAAGCAAGCGACTTAAAAGGTTGGGCTTGACTTCTGACGAGATTAAATCTTTTAAAACAGATGACTACATGTGTGGTATAGAACGAACTGTTCGCACAGGTGATGTTTGCAATTTCTGTCGTGGAGGTTGTGCAAGTGAGAAAGGTCTTCCAAGTCTTTTGGAAGTCGAACTTGCTGCTGAGGCAGAATATAAAGGTGAAGTAGTCGATTCAGGCTACGCACCCAAGGATGACATCTTTGTTCTTGATTTGAAAACAGCAGACGATGAATACATTGAAGCATATTATGCAGGTAACGGATCTGCGCTTGGCTGGATCATGCTAGATGGTGATCTTGCAATCAAGTCAGCCGAAGAACAGACAGTTAGAGTTGTGTCTTTCCAAGATGCAGAACAGACGGCATTAAAGAACATTAAGGGCAAGTCTCTTGGTGTTGATGTGGATGTTTTCCAAGGCGAAGATGCCTACGTTGTGGAGATTGACGGAGCGGACGGCAAATCATATGACGCTTATGTGAGTGTTGATGGACAATTCTTAGGTTCAGACATGCTCGATTTCACCGAAGACGAAGAGGCAGAGATTGTCGCACTACGGAAAGAAAAAGAAGCGTTGGAGTCCGAGTTGTTCCTGAAGCGTGCTTACAAGTCTGCTAATGCAGAGGAGATGGCAGCGGACGGTGTGGCTATGGCAGATGGTTCGTATCCAATTTTGACACCAGAAGATTTGGCTCATGCTATTCGTGTGAATCATCGAGTTAAGTCTTCTGAGTTGAAGAGTCATATTGAAAAACGTGCAGAACATTTGGAATGTCAAAACTTGATTCCTGCTGAATGGGTTGAAGAAAAAGCCATTCAGACAGATGCCCAAGCAGAACTAGAGGCTTCTTTGATGGAACTTCAAATGATAGAAGCAGGCCTTCCTGCTGATGAAAAGCGAGTGTACACGGATGAAACCCGTCAGGAATATGCTGAACGTGGAATTGCTATGGAAGATGGTTCGTATCCAATTCGTGATGTCGGTGATTTAAAGAACGCTATTCAAGCGTTTGGTCGTGCAAAGAATCCTGAAGCCACAAAAAAGCACATTAAAAAACGTGCTGCGGCTTTAGGGGCGACTGACTTGCTTCCAGATCACTGGGAGTGAGAAATTTTTAAACAATATTTCAAACAACGTCACGGAGGTGTGAAACCCAATGCGTAAAAAGAATCAATTTGATCCGAATTTTGGACAGGTAGTGGCAGAAGAAGAAGAATCTGCTCCTGCTCCTGCTCCTGCTCCTAAACCAGAACCAAAACCAGAACCAAAACCAAAGGCAACCGCCAAGAAAAAATAACTTTAAGGGAGTGTCATGCTTGATGCCGATCTTGAGGTCAAATTACCTCAGGACTTAATTGACATAATCCCACAAGAGCGAGTTACTGGGGATATTCTTCGTGGTTACGGTCCTCGTCGGGGAAATCTAGAAGCACTTCTTAGATACTGGCGTCCCATCATGCGAAAGCCGGGTGGTTTTCGACGCTGTATTGTGATTCTTGCGAATCATCCTGAGTTGTATCCGCTTCAACGTATTTGTGCGTGGTTGCACCATGAGACAACTGGTAAATGGCCTAATGAGGGCAATCATCATGGCGTTCGTCGTGGTGGTGGTAGGGCTGGTCGTGTTCTTCGTCGTGCAATTCCCGGTAAAAGACGTAAGCGCCGTCGTAAGAAAAGTGATGGCGGTGTAGAGGTTTCCAGTTGGAGAATTTATAGACGTTTAGGTGGGATGGCGACACGACCTATTAATGGTGATTTGAATGCTCTTGAGTTTAAGGCGGCACGCTTTAAGCAGGGGTTTAAGTCTGTACCTATGCCGGGTTCTTTTGAGTGGGATGAAGAACATCTCGATGTTAAAGTCGGGTTAGTGCGAACTCATGGTCGTGCTGGTCGATGGCTTCAGAGTCTTGCTTCATTCTTCACTCCCGGTGACATGGGTAAATATCGTAGTCCTCTTCGTTCTGCTCTTTGGGGGTCGTTAACTCCGGGCGGCGGAGGAATGGGCAGAGGAATGGGCGGCGGCGGAATAGGCGGCGGATTGCCTACGATTGGTGGGGCCGCTAGTGCACTGAGATGTCCTACGGGATATATCAATGGCGGCAGGTTTACGGATCCCAAGTTGAGCAATTGTGGGGGCATGATTTTTGATCAGCCCGCTAAAGGTCCGGGTGCTATTACAGATGTAGACAGAGAGGAAATGACTCGTCGTTTTGAAAGTTCTCAAGCCCAAGATCTTCCTGATGTAGTTAGAGACATCGTTATTAAGAAACCTAAGGGTGATCCTTTTGCGGTAATGCGTGAAGCGGCTACAAAACCAAAGACAAGACCTAATAAGAAACGTCGTGACTCTACGGTTAAAGATGTTTTGGCATATACGTCTGAAAATAAAAATGAAACTCGTCTTGTTCGTAGAGATGGGGCAGTGTTTGAGCCAACAGTGGGACCAGAGAAGTTGGCGAGAATGGATCACGACAACATAAAAGAGGCGGTTTATGTCACTTCTAAAATTCCTGAAAAGGGTGGCATTGCGGGAGATGAAGTTCGTTTATTGACCAGAGGATTGAAAGCGATTGAGTATTCATTTCCAGAAGGAAGTGTTCGTTTAGAAAGAACGAGAGAAATAGATGCTGGTACTGCTGCAAAGATAAGAACTCGTTGGGGTGGCTTAACAAAGCATGCGGCATTGTCATACAATCCGGCTGAAGCGATGGAACGATTAGTTAAAGAGTTTGCAGACACCCTGTCACTTAAGCCATCTTTCTTAGAAATACCCGGAGCACGAGATCGGATAGTTGTTTATTCGGTTACAGGTGAGCGAAGAATAGTTCCACGATGGATCTTTTCGTTATATCTTTCTTTGAGAGCGCCTAGGCGTCCAAAGGGAACGGTAAAACCATTTACAGAGGTTCCTCCTGTGGAGGGAGAAGGTGGTCCTACCAAGTCGGAGTATTACCGTCCTGAACGTGGACGTTACGCCGTATTAGACATACAACGTAAACCGCTGGCGTTACGTGTAGAGAAGTCTTTTCTCAATATAAGTCGCATGCGACTAGCACATAAAGGTGGGGTTGAAAAAGAATCGGTAGTTGATATCAAGGCAGCGAAATTTTTAAATGTGCAAAATGATCCCGATTTAAGAATCAAATTGTTGGGTGGTTTAGGTAGACGTAGGGGACGAAGGGTTAGTAATTTTGCACGTCGCATGCCTAAAGTGGCTCCGTATGATCCCAATCCGCGTGATGGGGATGTTGATGGTTTGGTTCAGGAGGGAACTATTTGGGAGAGACCAAAGGGAACTTTTTTTAGGGGGCTTACAGCAGGCGCAAGACGATTGAAGGTTGGTGCTTACTTGGCTGATGCTGATGGTAATCGTGTTGATTATTTGCCGGGTGAGCATCCTAATTCTCCTATAGGGAGGGCATATCAGTATGCCAATCCAGAAGAACGTGAGATGTGGGCGAGACGATTGGGTCGTGTCGAACGTGGGGCAGAGGGCATTATTGAAACCGAAGATATGAGAGCACGACGTTCCGCAGATTTTACTCCTAGAGAGCGTGTTAGAGAATATCGGCGTTTAAGATTGCAAAATGCTCTTGAGGAAATTCGTACACAGCCGGAAAAAAGAGAGCGTAGAGCGCCTCGTTTAATAGAGGAAGCAGAAAGACTAGAGGGTGAAGCGGGGGAGGCTCGTTCTAGGGCAGAAGAGGCAAGAGAGAGAATAGCAGCCCGTCGAGAATTACTTCAAAGGCGTCGTGATTTAGATGAAGAGTTTGACGAGGAAGCGAGACAAACTGAGACCAATCGTGAGGAGACTGACGTCAATCGGCGAAGACGAGAAGCGCGTGCTCGTCTTACAGCAGAGGCAGATCCCAATGAGGCAAGAAGAGAGAGGGCGTCTCGGCGTTTAGAGGCTCTTGTTGCGAAGAGGGAAAAGAGAGAGGCTAAGGCTGCTCAACGTACTTTGTTGGAACGTATTTTGGATCGAAATGAAAAGATGAAAGCAACGGCAGACAAGATTCGTCGTAAGTTTAAGGAAAAGTCACGCGACAAGCATGTCGAGGAGGAGAGACAGGAAACTGTTGAAGATTTAGATACCCCATCAAGGGATCTTGACCAACAGTTGAGTTTATTTTCCATACAGGAAGTTTTCCAAGATGCTGCTATTGAGTCAGACGACGATGATTATGTTCCGCTAGAAGAAATAGACAAAGATACTCAGGCTTGGGCATCCGCTTTACTTGAAGAAGAAAACAGGCTTGTAGGTACAAGTTCTCTTGCTGACGATTTCTTTGAATTGTTCAAGGGAACTTTTGGGTCTGAGAATGTTGATGCTTCCCGTGAAGGTTTTACTGAAGAACTTTTAAGAATTTCGGATGATAGTGAAGAAATCGTCATTACGGGAGGGATGGTTATATTGGCGCAGACGTTGCCGAATTTGTTTGAAGATGAAGCCAATCAAATGCACAAGATGTTGATTTTCAGCAGGGAAAGGCTTTCTGATAAAAAGTTGTGGCTAAATGAAGTGCCAGAAGCAGTTTTGAAGGCTCCTTCCTTTTGGGGGTTGCTGGCCGCTATTGAAGAGCATATAGAGGAAGTGGATGATCCAGCAAAATTGTTGGTGAGATTAGATCAACTTTGGGATTCAATCGTGAAGGCTGGAGGCATGTATGACGCCCTTGAAGAAGATACTCGTAAATTAATAAATCGAAGGCTTAAAGATTGGCGTGACTCTCGTGAAGGTTCTGGTTTACCCGAAGAAGATGCTTTGGGGGCTTTATTTAAAGCAACTTTATTAATGGCATCGATTCGAGGTGAAAAAGATCGTTTATACAAGGTTCGTTCAGACATCGTTGCCACAAAAAGCAGGATGAGCGATGAAATTGAATTAGATTCTTTGGCTGATTCCAATACCATTCCTGAAATAGATTCAGAAGATCTTGAGTATATAAATGAGCGAATGAGGCAAGCCTTTGCTCGTCGATTTAAGCGGGCAAAGGAGATGGATGAAGAATTAGAAACTAGAAGTGGAGAGTCTGAGCGTTGGGGTTTTGAAGGTTATGGCATTAATCTCGAAGAACTTTTTGAGAAGATTGCTGACGGAACAGCAGATGCTGGGGGGTCAGCAAGGACTCTAAGTGAGGCGGGAATAAGCACCGAAGAAGAAAACAGACTTATAGAAGCGATACAGGATGTTTTTATGGCGGGAAGGATCTTTCCTACAAAAGACAAAGACGTTACAGGTCTTGTTGCTTCTTATAATCAAAAAAGACCAAACAAATTCCCTCCGGGATCAAGGGTTGGCAGGTTAGACGCATCGTCAGTTGAAGATTATAACCCGCCCGAAGTAAGGATAACCGTACATAGAAACGGATTGGAAATTGATATTTCGGGATCTATATGGGTACATGGTGGCGGACCACGAATAATGAGAGATGCAGAGGCAGTGAAAGGGTTTGGTTGGGTAAAAGGAGGATCGTTTGACCGCACTATCTTCTTTAGGCGTGACAAGTCAGGTCGTATAACGGGAGAACTATATAACGGCGGTTTAGGTGTTGATGATGACCGTGATGCTGCTGGCGTGGGGGTGAATTTGCAACAACGTGGCATAGGTGGGATCTTTACTACACATACTTTGAAATCCACATCTGCTTTAGGGGTAGATAAAGCCACTTTAATTAGTACTGATGATGGTGAATTTATTTGGGGATTATACGGCTATAAATCAGACGATGGCGTTCCAGAATTACGGATGATTGCTGCTCTTCAGGAGGCAGTGGATTCTTACAGAATAAATGGTCCTGACGAAAACAATATTATTTTAGATGACGAGATGGCAAATGAAGTTGAAGAGTTGTTGGCTGTTCATGCAAGGTCTGATGCTCTCAGGTTGCTTCATGCTCATCAAATTTTTCGAGGTGTTAACGGTAAGCATCCATGGGAGGACGAAGATGGTGACGACAAATTAAACTTGGCAACGGGGGGAATCAGAAAAAGAAACAAGTATGAGACATGGTGGTTGAATACTGCACCATTAGATAATGCCCACCTGCCTTTAGATGGTGATTTTGGTGAACTGTTAGAAGGAGAACGCTCTGGAACGAACAGAAATGCTGCGGGAGTTGTAAGACATCAAGACACTGTTATAGGAGATAGGCCCACTGAGGAGACGGGGGATGTTGTAGCAACTCCTCTTCGCGGGGATGATCGTCAGTTGGCAATAATTTCTTCAGATAATAGATTACTTTCGGTTGGGGCTAATGACAATGTTCCTACTGGTGAAGATGCGGCGAAGATTTTGAAAGACAGTCAATTGGGTACTGGTAATTCAAAAATGAGTGATATCCCTGATGCTTTGTTAGGGGAGGCTTTGTCTCTTGTCGCTGAAGATACAATGGAGGCTAGGCTACGAAAAGCAGCGCCAGAGGATTTGACAGAGGAAGGCAGGCGTGCGCGTGACGCAATATTCGGCCTTGAAGCGGCGGCTGATGCAATTCTTGATGGACAGTCAGGGGAACCGTGGCTTCTTGAAACCACTCCTGTGACAGCAAGTGTTGGAACGAGGGTTTTTTACTTATTGAACCCTGACGGGGATCCAACCATAAAAGGATTGGTTGTCAAGGGGGCCGATGCAAGAATGGAAGTTGTAAGAAAGGCAGATGGCGATATTCCAGTAGATACTGTGGCGACAGAATTTATAGGGATGCGACTTGCTAATGCTGTTGGTTATCCAACGGGTACTCCTCGATTAGACAGTCTCTATGACATAGGGGAAGAGACGGGTCGTACCGAATTGGCTCCCCGACTTGTTTATGAAACTGCGGGTAATTTATTAGATGATGATGAGGTAGTTTCGGGTGTTAAAGCCGCTGGCGAGGGTCGTGGGACGGATCTTAAATCAGAACTACGGCATGGAGTGTTCAGGTATTTGCTTGGCGCTAATGATGTACATGACAACAACATATTAGTTACAGAAAATGGTGAGGTTATTCCCATAGACCATCAGGATTCTTTTGGTGATGCGGAAATGTATGATGATCCGGCAGCAGATCTTTTTAACTATTTGGAAGATTGGCGTTCATCTGCAAGTGGATCAGGTGGAATTCTTGGTACGTCTACGAGTAGAGAAAATGGGATATTTCTATTACGTCTTAAAGAAGCATTGGACACTGGAGAAATTTCAGAAACTGATGTTCGTGAAATTATTTCAGACATGAAGGATTCTATGCGTATGGCATTAGTGAATGAGTGGGATGGGATAGCAGCGGATGTGGACAAGATAAATCAGGAAGCCATAAAGATGGGTGGATCAGATCGTGTGGAGTCTGGAGCGGCTACAGCGAAAATGGCTAGAGAAAAAGTTGAAGAACGCATAGAGGCAATAGAAAACGATCTTGATGACTTCATGTATTCTTTACTTGCTTTGGATGTTGACGAAGAATTACAGAACCTTGGTAACTGGTCTTCGTATAAGACAAGAGGGAGGTAATAATGGCTAATTTTTTAGTTATTCCTAATTTTCATACTCGTAATGCAAGTGCTGAGAATCCTCCAACAATTTTCATAGACAATGGTGAGAGTTATTCTATGGAAGGGTTTCCACGCACGGATTTATTAGGAATATTGAATAGTTTTGATAAACGGAATGTTCCGCGGGAGGATCAGTTTAGACGGCTTCTTTCTACATCCACAGTTCTTAT
>MDTE01071802.1_pt1 | contig 36505 bp, 23 predicted proteins | sample 811231 | NCBI WGS metagenome assembly MDTE01 (sample SAMN05326651, study PRJNA326480) | marine metagenome | isolation source: seawater | place: Indian Ocean: Red Sea | collected 2010 | reverse complement strand
TTTATCTCTCAGCAACGAATGCTGGAGATGGTGAAACAAATGATTTTGTACGCTGGAGAAATCCTCGCCTGACTGGCAACAATAAACCCGATTTGTCAATGCGCGATGTCTCAGGATTAGCTAAACGGTTAACGAGATTGCGCAACGAATCATTAGTATTAACTTCCCGTTATCTAACTGCTGCTGTGGAGGCAATTGAGGGACAGCCGGACGTAGACAAGTTGGCCAATGAATACAAATTAGAACCAGATATACTCTACTCTTGGCTGGATTACTTAGCAGTCAGCCCGGCACGCCCGGTAGAGATCGAAGGATTATTTACCAATAAACTTCAGCGATTGGGTGGTACGGACTATGTCAACGGCTGGGGACTACCAGAAACGCCGAGTGTTGTAGCTAATTCCTCTGACTCTGAGTATCGCATACCCGGCATTGCTAGACCTCACGGAGTTGAATTACACCCCTCACCTAATCTCTTTGTTGCAGTAGGATGGAAAAGCCCAACTAGTGGGGAACTTGTTATCTCAGCAAAAATAGCGGATGCACATGTGAACTGTGGTAATGGGGGTGAATGGTGGGTTCAACATCATACCAGCCGTAAATTAGTAAATATTGGACATGGTAAATATGATGCAGGCGGCTCAGGGGAACTAAACCCTTTTAAATTAAATGTAAATGTCGGCGATGTGATTAGACTGGCAATCGGCCCTAGGGATGGGAGTCACGCCTGCGATCTAACTCACGTTGACATGACCCTTACTGAAACCGGTGGGACCAAAAACACTTGGGACATATCTAAAGATATATCTGGCAGGATACTTGATGGGAACCCACTGAAAGACAGGTACGGCAACAATGCAGTTTGGCACTTTTATAGTGGCAATATAGAGGATGTGGCGAAAGTTCCTCATAAAGTATTACAAGTACCAGAGGGGTCACTAATTACAAAATGGCTTGATGAAAAGGATGTAACAAAACGCAATAGCCTTGCTGCAAGCATCCAATCCCTGGCAACCGGCAAATTTAAACCTAAACCAAATGCGCCCGACACAATACTATTAGAACACATACAAAAAATAGCTGTTCCTAACCAATTCAAATCCATCCTAAAATCCGTCAAGCCAGATCCACGATTCGGCAAGCATCCTCTTGGACACGAGGTGGTTTCAGCGGACTTAATCTCAAAGGCACCACATGTAATAGAATTACGTATTCCATCAAAAATAGCAGAAGGGCGCACACTGGTTGTCTCAGGAGATCTAGAACCTGAGCATGGCCACTCCGGTAGTGTGCAATTATCTGTAGGGCTGGATAAACCAAATCTTGATGTGCTTTCGCCTTCAAAACCAATAATCACGACCGCTAATAGCGGCACTGAAAAGAGTATAAATGCTAGTCTAGATGATTTTCGAGACCTATTCCCTGCATCAATTTGTTATCCGAAAATTGTGCCTGTCGATGAGGTAGTTACAATGTCACTTTATTTTCGGGAAGACGAAGCACTGCAACGTCTTATGCTCGATGACGAACAAAAAAGAAAGTTGAACCAACTTTGGGATGAGCTGCTTTATATTACGAAAGAGCCCTTTAAAAAGGAAGTTGCCTATGAACAAATCGTTGAGTTTTCAACACAAGACCGTCCCGATTTGGTTATTGCATGGAAACCTTATAAGCCAATATTGATGGACGAAGTAGCAGCTTTTCGAGCAAGACTTCTTGCAGATGAACCAATTCACCTAGATGCGGTTATCGACTTCGCCGAACGCGCATGGAGCCGCCCACTCAATAAAGAAGAAAAGAATAGCCTTCGAACACTCTACAAAACTCTCCGCAATCGAGAAATTGACCACGAAAAGGCCATAAAGTTAACCCTCGCAAGGGTGCTCACATCTCCTACTTTTTTGTATAGACGCGAGAAAGCTGGTGAAGGGACTAAGCCCGTCACCGTTAGCGCCATAGAACTAGCTAAACGTCTCAGCTACTTCCTCTGGTCATCCATCCCAGATACAACTTTGAGGGAGTTGGCAGATAACGGTAAATTGATGAATGACGATGTGTTACTTAGCGAAGCAAATCGTATGTTGAAAAACTCACGGATACGCCGCTTAGCTGAACAATTTGCCTGCCAATGGCTTCATATACGAGATTTTGACCAAAATGATGATAAAAATGAACAACGTTTCCCAGAATTCGCCACATTAAGGAAAGACATGTACGAAGAATCTATTCGATTCTTCGAGGATATGTTTCGCAATGATGGCTCAGTCTTAGACCTGTTAACAGCAGACCATACATTTTTGAATGAGCGTTTGGCTAAGCATTACGGAATAAATAATATTATCGGCGAAGAATGGCGACGCATTGATGGAATGCAGGCTAAAGGTCGAGGTGGTGTGTTAGGTTTGGCTACCGTGCTTGCAATAAACTCTGGTGCATCTCGTACCAGTCCAATCCTGCGGGGTAATTGGGTATATGAAACTTTACTAGGAGAAAAACTTCCTCGCCCTCCAGCGGATGTTCCACAATTACCTGAAAGTGTGCCTAGCGGACTAACCGCACGACAACTGATCGAAAAACACAGCGAAGTGCCAGAATGCGCGAAGTGCCATGAACGAATTGATCCTTACGGTTTTGCTCTTGAAGAATTTGATGCAATCGGGAGGCAACGCCTAACCAATTTTAATAGCGAAACAAAACTAATGGATGGCACACAAATTAAGGGCTTGATCGGGCTTCGAGAGCACTTAGCGACCAACCGGCTTGATGATGTAATGAATCAATTCTGCCGCAAACTTCTTGGCTATGCCCTAGGCCGCGAAGTCGCACTTTCAGATTTGCTGTTAATCGAAAAGATGAAAAATCATCTGGAGAAAAACAATTATCGATTCAGCAAGGCAATCGAAGTAATCATACTCAGTCCACAATTCCGAAAAATTCGGGGTCGCCAGACTATAAATCAGTATTGACTAGAGCAGTCAACAATTCAGCATAAGCCGAAATCCGAACCAATGAAGGCATCATCCCAACAATTTTCACGCCGCACTATGTTACGCGGCCTTGGTGTATCAATGGCTCTACCATGGATGGAATCGCTTCGTGTGTGGGGAGACACTAACCGTAAGAGCCAACAGGCAAGTGATGCTCCGACCCGAATGGCAATCCTTTTTACCGGCTGCGGTTTTCATAAGCAGGAATGGTGGGCCAAAGGAGAAGGCACAAACATGGAACTAGGAAAAGTCCTCCATCCCCTTAATGATTTTAAGAAGAAAATGGTTTTCATTCGCGGCCTCTACAACGCTGAAGCACTGAAAGGAAACATTCACAGTTCACAAACAGGAAACCTACTCTCAGGTGCTCCATTAGCCTCAGGAGGAAGAATCCAGTCCGGCACCAGTGTGGACCAATACGTCGCACATCGTATTGGCCATCGAACAAAGCTTCCGAGTCTCGTACTCGGCTGCGAAAAAGCAAATCCATCCGTGCATAAGGATTACTCAATGCTTTACAGCTCACATATTTCTTGGACCAGCCCGACCACTCCAACCCCGTTAGAAGTCTATCCTGCACTGGCTTTTGATCAGATGTTTAAAAATAAGACTCAAGCTGGCGACAAAAGCGTGCTCGATGCAATACTTTCAGACGCAAAAGATTTGCGACGTAATATAAGCCGCCTAGACCAACAAAAACTAGACGAGTATCTAAACTCTGTTCGAGAGGTGGAAAAACGAATAGAAAGTGCCGGCAAACGCGGGGAACTGCAAGGCTGGCGCCCTACGATGACCACACCTGATATGCCACGCCCAAAGGATGGATATCCACAGGATATAGTTGAACACATGCGAATTATGAGTGACCTACTCGTGCTTGCATTTCAGACGGATACCACCCGTATCTGTACTCTAAAATTGAACAATGACCATGGCACACTACGCTTTCCACATCTTGGAGTAGATTACATGATACATCATTTACTCTCACACAGTGACACGGATGACTGGCTGAAAGTAAACCAATTTTTCCTAGAGCAAATGGCTTACATCGCAAGTCGTCTCGACAGTATTCAGGAAGGAGATCGTACTGCTCTTGACAATTCCATGCTAATGCTATGCTCAAGCATGCTCACTGGGCATCATGATGCAACACAATTACCAGTAGTCATGATTGGGGGAGGAGGGGGACGAATAAAAGGAGGCAGGAATCTAAACTACCTTGGAAAACCAAACCGGCAAATGTGCCGCCTCTTCCTAAGTATGATGGACAAAATGGATATCCATCCAAAAACGTTTGGTGATGCGACTAAACCACTGGATGAAGTGTAGTTTTTTGGCAGTTATCGCGTTTCCTTTCCCTAGTACAGACTTTCTCGAGGAAAGTCTTTTTAATATTAACTGGCTTCTCTAAACTGCGCGCCCCGCGACGCTAAAGCCTAGCGTCGTTATTTTTGAGAGATGAAGAAACCTACCCTGTTGATTGTTTTCCTTACTGTGTTCATCGACGTGGTTGGTTTCTCTATTATTTTTCCATTATTTCCTGCCATGCTAGATTACTATCTCGAGCTGGACGGCAGAGAAAGCCTTATCGGCTCGATAATTACCTGGCTTGAGCAATTTGCCGGCGGAGACAAGAACGCCGTAGCCACTCTATTCGGTGGAATACTAGGATCCATATACGGGATCTTGCAGTTTGTATTCGCGCCAATATGGGGAGCATACTCAGACAAGAATGGACGCAGACCAACACTTATTTTTACACTTGGTGGTATTGTTTTTGCGAATTTTATATGGATGTTTGCAGGTAGCTTTTCCCTGCTAATTCTTGGTCGAATCCTAGCAGGAATTATGGCTGGAAATATCTCTACAGCTTCAGCTGTAGCAGCTGACATCACTTCAGGTAAAAATCGCGCATCTGGAATGATAATAATCGGAGTGGCACTTGGGCTAGGCTTTATCCTTGGACCCGCCATTGGCGGCTTAGCCTATCAATGGCAAATGGTAGAATCAGATAAAGCAGTGGCTGGGTTTGCTTTGCATCCTTTTTCTGGACCCGCCGTAATAGCACTGGCCATATCCACACTAAACTGGCTTCTAGTTATTTTTAAATTATCAGAAAGCCTTCCCAAAGAAAAACGTGGTAAGACTAGCAAGCACAGCTTTAATCCGTTTGCTCAACTCAAAAGAATCAACCTGCCGGGAGTAGCACGAACAAATTTAATTTATTTTGCATACTGGACTGCATTTTCCTCGGTTGAATTTACCATTACATTTTATGCAATGGAGAGGCATGAGTTTAAACCAATCGATATCGCCTGGATGTTCGTATTCATTGGGGTCACACTGATCCTATTTCAGGGAGGAGTGGCACGACAATTGATTAAACGATTGGGTGAAAAATACACCGCACTAGCGGGAGTATCTTGTACACTTCCGGGATTCATCACTATAGGAAATGCTCCTAACATTGATATTCTTTACGGCGGCCTTTTTCTTATGGCCGCCGGCAGTGGCATGGCAATGCCCTCACTTAACTCTCTGGTCTCGCGGTATACCCCAGCAGATCGACAAGGACTCTCCTTAGGAATATTTCGATCCCTTGGCTCACTCAGTCGGGCTATTGGCCCCATAATCGGCGGGGTGTTGTACTGGAAATTTGGAAGTACAATTCCCTACTGGGTTGGAGCCACATTCCTTATAGCGCCATTCCTGATGGCTCTCGGCCTGCCTCCCGCACCTGAGCCTGAACAAGAAGAAAAACCTGCTGAAGAGTAAATCTGAAAGCGATTAGTTAGTCTCTCTCAGAGCTCTCCGGCAAAGCAATAGGGGGCTCTCGCAATACCTCGGTCACCGGCTCAAAATTTGGCAATTCCTTCCCTTCAGTCTCGCCAACCTGCAATTTATTGACCCTTTCACCACTTGGTTTAACAGATCTCTCATAACTACCAAGCGCAGCATTGTATGCCTTGCCAGCCTGTTCTAGGCCTTTTCGTATCTTCTCAAAATGACCAATAAAAACTCCTAATCGACTATATAGCTCCTGAGAAGCCTCAGCAATGTTCCGTGCATTTTCAGACTGAGTGTGGTACTGCCAGCTTACCTTCACGGAACTTAACAAGGCAATCAATGAAGTCGGCGTTGCTAGAGTTATGCGACGGTCTGCAGCCCATATAATAAGGTCAGGATCACCTTCAAGAGCCGCACTAAATAATGATTCGGCAGGAACAAACATAACAACACAATCCAAAGCTCCATCAATGTGCTTCGGATAATTTCTATCGGCTAAAGCCTTGATTGTATCACGCATTTTTTTAGCATGTTGCTCTATTGCAATCTTACGTTCAGCAGGCCCACTTGTATCCAACTCGTTAAGAAAAGATAAGTCTGGGACCTTAGAATCAATCACAATATGACGGTTACCGGGCAGGTGCACCACCAAGTCAGGGCGACCTTCAGCTGACTGCTCTTGCTCCGTAAAATCACAATGCGCACTAAGTCCTGCTGCCTCGACCACACGACGTAAAGTTTCCTCCCCCCATCGCCCACGTTGTTGACTGGAATTTAATATTTGGCGCAGCTGCTCTGTTTCTTTGGATAGCAACTGGCTTTGCTGTCCAAGCGATTCCAGCTGCTGAGCAACCTTAGAAAGTTGTTGCGTCTGGTTGTTACTATTTTGTGCCAGCCGCTTTTGATAAGCCTCCAATTGTTCCTTCAGTGGAGCAACCAACTTTGCCACTGCTTCCTTGCTGGTATTCAAGTCACCCTTTGTAATCTCTTGAAATTTTTCTAGTCTTTGCACTAAGGCCGGCTGAGCCTCTTTTAAGGCGTCGACACTTAAAGCTTTGAATGATTCTTTGAGCTGTGTGATCGATTGATCATTTGCCTTTCTAATCATTTCCAATTGCTCCTGTGACGCCTTTCTCTGCTCCTCAATACGAATCTCAGTCGATTTTCGCTCAGCCTCGGCACGAGCCCCCTTGCGAGAGCCTAGCAACCAACCAATAACGCCACCAAGTACCGCCCCAATTAACAACCCAATAATAACTTCCGGATCATCCATGAACTCCAAGACCCTGCCTTCAGGAATGTTTACTGACAAACTGAATCGATCTGTTGAATCAGTTAGTTTTGGCCTTGGCGACTCTCACAGTATTAGCCAAAGTTGCTGAGCTTTATGATGAACCGATATTTATTGGCTGGTTTGGCAGTTAGCCAAATACTGACCATAGCAGCTCAACCAAATTCAGGAACATTTCCACTGCAGGGAATTCTCCCCAAGGCAGAAACTGGAGCCATTCGCTTTCTAGAAGAACATCCAAACTATGACGGGCGTGGAATCACGGTCGCAATATTTGACACAGGCGTCGACCCGGGAGCACCGGGGCTACAAATAACCAGCACCGGCCAACCCAAAATCGTTGATGTTGTAGACGGCTCAGGCAGTGGAGACGTAGATATGACCACAACACTCGATTCCAACGATAACTCATTGATCGGACTTACTGGACGAAAAATAGTACCCGGAAGTAAGTGGAATAATCCAAGCGGAAAATGGCGAATCGGAATTAAATCAGCTTATGAACTATTTCCTAGTGATTTAGTTTCACGCTTAAATAAAGAGCGAAAAAAGGAGTGGGACAAAAAACAGCATGAACGAGCTGCGTCTTTACAAGCACAACTTGCTGAATTTGATAAAGCCAACCCCTCTCCAAAAGGTGTAAAAAAGAAAGAAAAGGAAGAGATTCAGGCAAAAATTGATTTGCTCGGTTCATTAAACACTAGTTTCAAAGATCCAGGCCCAATTTATGACTGTATAGCATTTCATGATGGCAAGTTATGGCGAGCTGCAGTGGATACCGATGAAGATGGCGATTTTAACAATGAAAAACTAATGACTAACTTCCGCACTGAACGTCAATGGTCAACATTTGGCAAACAAGCAATGATGAACTTTGCGCTAAATATTTATGATGATGGAGACACGCTTTCAATAGTTACAGATGTGGGAGCACATGGAACACATGTCGCCGGGATCGTCGCAGCTAATTATCCTGATAAACCAGAATTAAATGGACTCGCCCCCGGAGCCCAGATCGTCTCGGTGAAAATCGGAGACCGCCGCATGGGAAGTTCTTCAATGGGAACTGGTGAAGTTCGTGGCTTAATTGCTGTAATGGAAAACCAATGCCAATTAATCAACATGAGTTATGGCGGCCCAACTCAAGATCCAAACGACGGCCGACTTGCGGGACTATACTCTGAAATTGTCAACAAACACGGCGTCATTTTTGTGGCTAGCGCGGGCAACAGTGGCCCGGCACTCTCGACTGTTGGGTCTCCTGGCGGCACAACTTCAGCAATTTTTGGAATTGGGGCATACGTGTCTCCAACTATGATGGAAGCACAATATTCACTTCGTGAAACAATGCCTGCAATCCAATATACATGGTCATCCCGTGGTCCAACTTTTGATGGCAATCTTGGAGTAGACTTCACTGCACCAGGTGGTGCAATCGCACCGGTTTCCAACTGGACTTTACAGGGCAATATGATGATGAACGGAACATCAATGTCATCACCAAGTGCCTGTGGTGGTATAGCTTTAATGTTATCCGGACTGAAACAGCAAAAACAAAAATGGTCTCCACAACGAATAAGAAGAGCAATTGTTAATACTGCGAAACAAATCCCTAACGTAGAGAGGTTCGCACAAGGGCATGGTGTACTGCAGATTGATAGTGCTTTCGATTATCTAGAAGCCAACAAAAAATCTAAAGATCATGACTTGCGCTTCGTAGTAACCAATCGTAGTCAAGGAGGCCGTGGGGTTTATCTCCGTGAAACATTTAACACCGACAAGGCGGTGGCTTCCACTATCGTAGTCACCCCTACATTCCATGAAGATGATGATAACACTGAAAAAGTTGCCTTCCAAATGCGAATCAACCTTGAGTGCGAGAAGCCATGGGTAGATCACCCAAAGCACGTTGTCCTAATGCATGGCGGTCGTAATTTCAGTATCGAAACAAATCCACAATCACTTACCCATGGCATGCATTTTACAGAGGTAATCGGCTATGATGCCGACCACCCCGAACGCGGCCCGGTTTTTCGGGTTCCAATTACTGTGCTAAAAGGCGAACCAATAGACACTTCGGAGGCCGTGCATTGGTCAAAAAAAATTACCCTAAACCCCGGTTATATCGATCGTAATTTTCTTCAGGTTCCTATCGGTGCCACATGGGCCAATGCGGCATTCCATACAAGCGGTATTGATGGCACACGTCGTATCGTAATGCATACCGTGCAGGAAATACCCGGACAATCATTTAGCGAAAGTGGCACGCGACAATATATCACGATGCGCGATAAAGACACACAGGTTCAAAGTTTTTCAGTTGTCGGAGGACGAATGATCGAGTTGGCCATCGCCCAGTACTGGTCAAGCCTCGGAAAAACCGAGCTAACAGTTGACTTAACTTTTCACGGCATTAAACCAAATAATTCCTCCCTTCACCTCGACGCTTCTCAACTTGTTACTCAGGTGGATATAACCGCACCACTGGGAAATGAGTCAGTTGCCCCCAGTGGAAACTTCGATACGGTTCGCAAAGCCATCGCTCCTAATAATTTTGCAACAAGACCTCTAACCGACCCTCGTGACACCCTCCCCAACAACCGTCGGATATATGAGGCCGAACTAAGCTATGCTTTCAGCATCAACAAAGAAACTACAGTAACACCACAGCCTGCCCTTGCATTAGAAGATCAATTTCACGAATCATGGGAATCATTAATCTGGATGCTATATGACAAATCCAAAAGATTCATAGCGTCTGGATCAAGTGGCAGCAGGGGCTCAAAGAAACTCTCTAAAGGCGACTACATACTTAAATTCCATATACGCAACCACGAACTTAAGCATCTTAAAAAACTTAAGGACATGCCGCTTAACCTTGATCTCAAGCTTGCCAAACCAATTTCGTTAAAGTTTCACAGTGATCCTGATGACGCCATTGCCGGCGGAAGTGGATTTCGAAATGGCACCTTGTCCCAGGGGGACCAAACTCGCATATACATCGAGCAGCCAAAACAACCAAGCGAGGCCGCAGCTGGGGACCTTTTGATCGGCAACATCTCCTATGGTAAAAGTAATAATAATTTGCTTGGTTCCGGTAAAAAACCTGATGGATTTCCTGTTTCAATGAGAATTCCACCTTCTAAGTCCGTTAAGCCTAAAACAAATGTTAGTAGCAATAAGAAGGATAATAAGTCAGAAGTAGAACAATTAGCTGAAGCCATTCTCAATTTAAAAGTTAACCGTTTGGCCAAGCTTCATGGCGAAAAAAAATCAGAAGATTTTAACAGAATAGCAGAAGAAATACTGAAAACTAATCCTGAGCACCTCCCAGTTCTAGTTGAACAACTCAAGCGACTCGATGGCGAAACTAACCGGAAGAAACATTTGGAAAAAATCGTTGCTGCCGCTGATGAGGTTATCAATAAAATTGATACACAAGCGTTGGCAAAACATTATGGCATAAAACTTAATCCTGATGATGAAAATGCCAAAGATGAACGCACGAAACTTGATAAAAAATTAAACACTTTAACCGATGCTCTCTATCGTAAAGGGCGAGCACTTGGCTACCTTTACACACAATTACACGAGGACAATGAGGAAGACAATGATAAGAAAAAAATGAGACTTGAAGAAGTTAAAAACATATTTGAATCAAATTTTTCAGAGTTACAAAAATGGGTTGAAACCAAGGATGATAAATTCGTACTCCTACATATACGACGAGAAAATATGCATGGCCGACTTGCCACTGCATTGAAATTGCTAAATGAAAAAATTAAACGTTCCCCCCATGATAAAAAACTATATAAAAAAAGAATTCGCCTACTAGGAGAATTAAAATGGAACGAATGGAAGAGGCACGAGGAAGCATGGCAAATACGAAGATTTCCTGCAAAATATCAGGTCTTTTAAATCCTGATACAAAGTCCATGCTCGACGGCTAGGCAACTCAACGTGACAATCCCTCCGTGTCTTGGCTATACAAGGCGTTCGTTAGACCGAACTTTTTCAAACGCGAATCCGAAGAGGCGCACAACATTGTTATTCGCCAGCTTCATTGGGCTGCACAACGGCGTTGGGCGCTCAAACTATCGAGTTGCTTCTTAAAAGGGCCTAGTTTGCCGGTCGAATTATTTGGTTTGAGTTTCCCTAATCCAGTTGGTCTTGCTGCAGGTATGGATAAAGGAGGAGAAGCTGTCCCGATGTGGGAGGCCATAGGCTTTGGATTCAGCGAACTTGGAGGCATTACTCAATATGAACAAACAGGCAATCCAAAACCAAGGATGTTTAGGGTGGTGGAAGACGAAGCTCTCATCAACAGAATGGGCTTCAATAACCCAGGTGCCGATTTCATGGCCAAACGCCTTAGCAAATTGCGCAAGGAAAACCTCTGGCCAACACATCCAGTCGGAATTAACCTAGGAAAATCCAAGACCACTCCTTTAGAAAAAGCAGCAGAGGATTATCTATACTCATTTAAACAACTTAAGGATGTAGCTGATTTTTTTGTGATCAATGTTAGCTCGCCGAATACGCCTAACCTCCGACAGCTGCAAGACAAGGCCGCACTGGATGAAATTCTTTCTGCCCTACAATCTGCGAATGACAATCATCGTCCTATTCTTGTAAAGGTAGCTCCCGACCTTGGGTTTGGGGCACTGGATGAAATTCTTGAGCTTGTTGAACCTCACCAACTTGCTGGACTAGTTGCCACCAACACCACCATCTCAAGACCAAAAAATACCAAAACTACTCAAACTGAAATATATAAAGAAACAGGAGGACTTAGCGGCCGGCCCCTTGCGACTCGAAGCACGGAAGTAATCAGACATCTTTACCGCCAAACGGGGGGAACATTGCCGCTTATTGGAGTAGGCGGTATTTTTTCTGTAGAAGATGCTTGGGAAAAAATTACCGCCGGAGCATCACTGTTACAGATATATTCTGGATTAGTTTATGAGGGACCTAAAATTAACCGGACCATCATCAAGGGCTTAACCAATTACTTGGCAAAAGAAGGGCTGACTAATATTAAGGACGCAGTTGGAATCAATGCATGAACTCCTTATGGTCAATTTTATTGATTTGGATCACCGCTACTTTGCCAACTAAGGCAACAGAAGAAGAAAAACTACGCAAACTAGGAGCGGCTATTTTCACAACTAACGGAGTCGTCAGTGAAATCAATCTCAACCGATCCAAAATCACCAACGCAGAATTGAAGATGCTAACGACTTTCCATAATCTTAAAGATTTGTCACTTGAACAAACTCAAATATCCGATGAAGGCCTGCACTATCTTAGCAAATTATCTAAACTTGAGTGGCTTAATCTATTCAAATCTCAGGTGGGCGATGACGGAATGGCTCAACTAATCAAGCTGGAGTCATTACAATATCTTCCAATAGGAAAAACGAAAGTGACCGATGCCGGACTAATTCACATAAAAAAAATCAAATCGCTAAAGTACCTTGGCTTGCGAGGCACTAAAGTCACAGACCAAGGATTAAAACATCTTAGTGAGCACCCAAAACTAAGCGAATTGCACTTGGGTGAAACCTCCATTACAGACCAAGGAATCAAAGCGCTTTCACAACTAGTAAAATTAAAGAAACTGTGGCTTCACGACACCAAAATTACGGATAAGAGTGTTACTAGTTTGAGAGATCTGAAGAACCTTAGATCTCTCTATATTTACAGATCAAAACTATCTATTGATGGAATCCAGAAACTACAGAAGCAACTTCCTGAATGCCAAATTTTTTATCGGTCTGAAAATATTGCAGAATAGTTCTTTCCTGATAGCTCATCCATTGATGATTGGCACAACAAAAGAAATTTAATTTTTATTCGTAATATTCTGGTCACTCTATCAGTAAAATGCATGGAATCACTTAAGAATCACCTATTTGAATTAATATATGAAGACAGCGATTTACTCGTTGTAGGCAAGCCCGCCGACCTAGTTTGCCATCCTACCAAGGGAGATGCATACAGCAGCCTTATAAGCAGAGCACGCCTATATCTTGGAAAGACTGATACCGTCCACATGATTAATCGACTCGACCGAGAAACATCCGGCATTGTTTTGATGGCTAAGAAGGATACATCGGCAAAAGAACTACGAAAGCTTTGGGAAAGCGGTAATGTAAGAAAGTCATATGACGCAATTGTACACGGGCATGTGAAACCAGATTCGGATACTATTCATGCTCCCCTTGGCCGAGACGAAACTAGCAAGGTTGCGATAAAAGACTGTGTTCGATCAGACGGCAGTCCCTCTCAGACACAATTCACTGTCACAAAACGATTCTCGCGATCAGAAGATTGTTTTTCACTTCTGGACGTACAACCACAGACCGGCCGTAAGCATCAAATCAGGATCCATCTAGCACACATTGGACATCCTATTGTCGGAGACAAACTCTACGGCAAAGACGAAGACTTTTATCTGGCATTAGTCGAGAGGCGCCTAACAAAAAAACAAAAAACACAATTGATGCTACCTTGCCATGCTTTGCACGCTAAAGAACTCACCTTTGAATGGCGCAGAAAAGAATGGTGCTTTATGTCAAAAAAGGAACCGTGGTTCAGTAATTTCCTGACGACTTAGTATGCGCACTAAGGACAAATCCTATGTTAGATTAAAATAATCAGATTAAAGGAGATCGTCGAACTCAATAACCTACTTTTTTACCGCCCAGATATTTCGATATCGAACAGGATTACTGTGGTCCTGCAAATGCAAGAAACCGGGAGTTGGCCCTTCTCCCAATGGGCTAGCGGTAGTACGTTTAGGCAGTTCTACATTTTCATGGATTAGAACACCGTTATGACGAACTGTGATCCGAGCATTGGCAGTCTTCTTTCCTTCTTTATCAAATTTAGCTGCAGTAAAATCAATGTCATATGTCTGCCACTGAAGAGGGGGGAAACACATGTTCACATCGGGGTCCTTGATTGTATAAATACCACCACACTCGTTGTGTTTACCGGCAAGTCCAAATGAATCAAGCACCTGCACCTCATATCGAGCCTGAAGGTAACAACCACTATTTGCACGACCCTGACCTCGGCGAGTCGGCTCATATGGCAATCGAAATTCCAAGTGAAGTCTATGACTCTGAAATTTCTCTATGCTATTGGCTCCTTCCATCAGCAACCCTCCCTCAGTCATTTTACCTGGTTTAAAATTCTTTGCAGATTTGCCATCAAACAAAACTATAGCACCCTCAGGCGGTTTGGCCCCTATAGTCGGACTTTTTCGAATGACTCTATCGATTGAAAATGACTGACCATCCCGCCCAAAAGTAAGTTTTTTTTCGGAAATACTCTTGGTAGTTGTCCCTCCCTCAAAATTAACCGTATTACCATCGCGAGACCCCATGTATTCGCGTTTCTCAGCACCATCATATCCCGCGCCAGGCAATCCCCCAGGGAAGAGTACCATTTTATATTTACCCCCTCCCAAGGCAATTACCTGTGCCCCTACATCATATTGGCCACCCAGCGAACCTGCATATTCACCTTGAAATTTAAAGTCTGCATCAACCTTCTTTGGATCAGCCGCATCTACGTTCTTTGCCGCCAAAACTGTATCCAACTCGACCGACAGAACGCCAACCAATAGGCACAATATGATTCTAGATATTTTCAACATAATGAGATAGGCAACCGTAATCCTGAAAAATTTGATGAGTCAACGAAAATAGATGCAGTTAGCATTCAAAGTTTGAGCCAATCAAACTGCGTTTTTTCTTTCATCATTGGTTTATTTGCGGATGATGCGCGAGCTGTTTTTAAGAATGAAGATTGTTCTCGCATACTCTGGGGGACTCGATACCTCCGTATTGTTGTCCTGGATAAAGGAAAAATACTCAGCTGAAGTTATCGCCTTCTGTGCAGATGTTGGTCAGGAAGAAGAAACAAAAGGTCTTAGATCAAAAGCACGTAAGACCGGTGCATCCAATGTTTATATCGATGATCTGCGCGAGGAGTTTGCCAATGACTTTATATTCCCAATGATGCAAGCTGGAGCAATTTATGAAGGCCAATATTTTCTTGGAACAAGTATTGCTCGGCCATTGATTGCCAAACGAATGGCAGAAATAGCTAGAAAGCATAGAGCCAAAGCAATAGCCCATGGAGCAACAGGAAAAGGAAATGACCAAGTTCGTTTCGAGTTAGCCGCTGCTGCTCTTGCTCCAGACTTGGAAGTAATCGCTCCTTGGCGGAACGAAGAGTTTAGAAACCAATTCCCCGGCAGAAAGGAAATGATAGACTACTGTGTCGAAAAGAAAATCCCGGTTGAAGCAAGCATGAAAAAGCCGTATTCAATGGATCGGAACCTTCTACACATATCCTATGAAGCTGGCATGCTAGAAGATCCCTGGCTTGACGCTTCTGCCCCCAAATACAAATCCATGTATAAGCTGAGTGTCTCGCCTGAAGATGCTCCGAATAAACCGGAGTATATCACTGTCGATTTTGAAAAGGGTATCTGTGTGTCTGTTAATGGCAAAGCCATGTCTCCCTTAAAAGTAATGCAAACTCTCAATCGCTTAGGGGGCAAACATGGTATCGGACGTGTTGATATGGTTGAAAACCGATTCGTAGGAATGAAATCACGAGGAGTATATGAAACACCAGGGGGAGCAATTCTACATGCAACACATCGCATGATGGAATCCATCACCATGGACCGTGAAGTCATGCATTTGCGGGATTCATTAATCCCCGAATACTCGAAACTTGTTTATAATGGATTTTGGTATGCCCCAGAACGTGAGGCATTGCAGGCTCTAATTACCGAAAGCCAACAAAACGTCAGCGGCACCGTTCGAGTAAAACTATATAAAGGTAATATTATTGCTGCAGGCCTTAAATCACCTGTCAGTCTATATAATCCTGACATAGCCACCATGGAGGCTGATCCTACAGATGCATATAATCAAGATGATGCAACTGGGTTTATCCGGTTAAACGGACTAAGACTCAAAGTAGCCTCAAAGGTAGCAGCTTCTAAGAAAACACAGCCAAAGAATAAGCAAAGACCCAAGCGAAAGTAACCCCGATCGAAATCCAACTATTCAAGAGCTAACTTTCAATCATCAAGTGGCTTCAAGGATTACCATACCCATACACTACTAGTTAAAGGCCACACTAATCCTGTCGGTGTTGTTTTTCTCATTAATATATTTAATGAGAAGTTCGACAGCCTCGTCAATATCGTCGGTGAGTGTCATTAATTCAATATCACCAGGGCTAATGAACCCACCTTTTTCAAGTGTATTGCGTGCCCAATTAATCATGCCTCGCCAATGTTTCTTGCCAAAAAGTATGAGTGGAAATTTTTCAATACAGTGTGTTTGAACAAGTGTAACCACTTCAAACAACTCATCCATTGTACCAAAACCTCCAGGCATATAAACAAATCCCAAACTGTATTTCACAAGACAAACCTTACGGGAAAAAAAGTAATGAAAATTAATTGGCAAGTTGGCATAAGGATTTCCACATTGCTCGAACGGAAGCTCAATATTTAATCCCACTGAAGTTCCCTTGCCTTGCACAGCCCCCTTGTTTGCTGCCTCCATTATGCCTGGACCTCCTCCTGTTATCACTGGCACTCCAGCTTTTGCCAGTTTTTTACTCATTTCCACCGTAGCTTTGTAGTATTGATCCCGAGGTTTGGTTCGAGCAGACCCAAAAATAGTCACGCTTGGTTTCAACCTAGACAATTCCTCAAAGGAATCAACAAACTCCGCCATGATCCGAAAAATACGCCACGGATCCTCCCGAGTAAACGGGGCCTCGTCCTTATGGGTGATGCTAGCCATGGCCAAATAGTAATAATCAGCCAATAAAAAGCAGCATTTTAATTATTAATAAAAAGTATAAATTAATTTAGTCAGGACAATTAGTCCTCAATCTCATTGACCAATACACGATAGAACCGCGATTGAATATCTTCCTGCGGCTGGAATTCAATTTCACCTATACCGTCCTCTGTATCAACTGCTTCCAAAATATCCCAATCTATAAAATTAACAGATGACTCTATGACAAATTCTAATTGAGGTGTCAGGTCGCCCATGCCATAGGGTCCAAGCACACGGATGAGTTGACTGCCATCATCACTTACAAAATCCAACCTGGTCATTCCTTTCAAAAAAATCAGTGTATCAGTTACATTATTATTGGCTGCCACATCCATTGGTGTTTCATTATTTTCATCCAATAGATTAATTTCTGTACCAAAGAAAAGATGTAGCGCGATCTTGTCGTTATCCCCTGAGCCGGCAGCAGCATGAATAGATATTTTAGGCCCATTGATGCCTCCCGCCTCGCGAATTAACTCGGCTATTGCCTCCGTACCAAACTCCTCTGCTACATCAAGTGATGAATAGTGCCATTGATCAAGTGTATTAGGATCAGCATCAAACTCTAACAAAATTCCTGTAACTTCTTGAAGCTTGAGAGTTGCCGCAATATTGAGATTTGTACGCTGGTAATTATCAATTGTGTCAACATTTGCTCCAGCTTCTAAAAGGACACGGCAATTTTCCGGTTGATTTAAACCTACTGCATATCCAAGCGGGGTTACTCCTAATTCTGTTTCGGCCTCCAAATTCGCGCCCTTTGCAATGAGTAATTTTAAAATCTCTATATTACGAGAATGCGATGCATAATGAATCGGGGTTTTTGAAGTATAAGCAGGCTCATTAACATCTGCTCCCTGATCTAGCAGAGCATTAACTGAATCAATATTATTTGTTTGGATGGCAGCTATGAACGATTTTTCAGCACCAGACGGAGCGTCGTTTTTACGAAGAATGTCCTCCGACTCAGCAGATCCCATGATGATGGACCAATCCAAGGCTGTTCTTTCTGCCTTATCCTCCGCCTCAATATCGGAACCATTATCCAAAAGAAGCTGTAATATATCAGGATAATTCCTTTCGGCTGCTACTATCAAAGCGGTAAACCCATGCTGATCTTCAGTTTCTAATTCAACTTCATGCTCAATTAATAAATCGACAATCTCAAGATGTCCCTGATCAACAGCAAGTAGAAGTGGGTAATTGCCAAATTCATCTTCTTGATCAATGTTGGTCCCAGCATATATATGCAGTTTCACTCCAAGCAGATCCCCTAACCAAGTCAAAAAATGAACTGATTCAGCAGGAGCATCTAATCCAGCTCCCGCCTCCAAAAGTAAATCAATGGTATCTTCCTTAAGTTCGTTTTCCACCCCTGGTATCCATCCCTGTAACGCTATATCCAAAGGAGTCTCTTCAAGGGAATTCTCAATATCAGTTTCCACCCCTGCATCAAGAAGGATCTTGACTGCTTCAATCTGATTTTTTGTTACCGCATAGTGGAGAGGAGTTTCGCCAGCTTCACTCAGGCCATTAAGATCAGTTCCTACCTCGATATGAGCCTCAATCACATCAATATCACCCTTAGCCGCAGCCTCCCATATGGAAATTTCAGGATCTTCCTGCGCAAACAGAAATGAGCATTGGGCTATAGCGAAGAAAACAAATAATATGAGAGTGTAATTAAATCTCACGAGTCGAGACTAACCTTCTACAGAGCGTATGCAAGCCGGTTTAATTATTGCATTCACACAAACCTCATCTTCTAGCCGGCCGCTTTGGAGCAAGAAAAACCCTCAACCCAGTTAGCCAATTGCGGTAATCTGCAATTTGCGGATGATTTCGACAAGCGGACCTCAATATAGATGATGGACAATAAAAAGCTCCTCCACGTGTAACCTTATAGTTCAAGCTTTCTAAATCGGCAGACAGAATTGAAGCACCTCCTTCGTAAGCTTTATAGTCATCTAGGCACCACTCAAATACATTCCCGTGAATGTCATACAAGCCCCATGGATTAGGTTTCAGCTGGCCAACAGGCATTGGAGCATCTCCCGCATTTTTTCGCCACCATCCGTATTCACTTAGGTGATCTACAAGATTTCCATAACTGTAAGCCTGATTAGTCCCAGCCCGGGCTACATATTCCCACTCTACTTCCGTAGGCAAACGATATTCGTAGCCTGAAGGCAATCGATTAGCTTTTAATTCACGTTCATTGAGTCTACGACAGTACTCGTTTGCCTCATCCCATGTCACGCTTTCAACTGGCAATTTTACCGTTAAACTCCCTGCTAATTCATTATATGCCTTACTAGGATTATCTCCCATTAGTTCAATATATTCCTCTTGGGTAACTTCAAATTTGTTCACCCAAAAGCCATGTGTAACGGCCTTCAAACGCTGTGGCCCCTCATCTTTAGATCGTGGGAGCTCCGATTCAGGGCTACCCATTAAATAATCCCCAGGTGGAATCCAGATCATATTAGGATCGATTTCCATGTCCCAAAACTCCAATCGAAAAAAACGCTGAGCCCTCTCATTCTGTTTAAATTCGAAGCCACCTCTATATGATTCTTCAATTGGATAAGCATGAACTGGTTGCCACTCTTTATGAATAGTATTGATGCTAGGAGCACTGTAGAGAATAGCTATGCCATCCTTTGAATAGGGCTCTGAATAAATGTTAAGAGCATTTCCGTATAACGAAGTTTTTATAACGACTTTGGGAAGTTCCACCTGACAAAAAATATTTGAGACGCTGCAAACAACAAGTATCCACAGACTAAAAAATGGTTTACTAATCATCCTTCGAACTGTCATTACAAATTATAGAGTTAAAAAGTTACAAGAATTTATTATTATTCAAATTCTTCTAACAATCCTAAGTATCTTGAAAGTTCTAATTGTCAATTTCCCTATTTTTGTTTGCATTAGCATTCATTTAAGCATCGACTAACACCTGTTCAATTAAAGCTCATCTATCATAGTTAATTATGGAAACTATCGACTATATCGTACTCCTCCTCTACTTCTCTATCATGGCTGGAATCGGCTTTGCACTAATGCGAAAGCAGAAAAGACAAGAGGATTACTTTATGGGTGGAAGAAATTTTGGAAAACTAATGCAAACCTTTGCTGCCTTCGGAGCTGGAACAGGCTCCGCCGATCCAGTGAATACTGCCAGAGGAACTTTCGCGAATGGAATGAGTGGCATGTGGGGGGTTATGTATTGGCTATTCGTAACACCCATTTACTGGATCAGTGCCGTTTGGTATCGGCGCATGCGATGCCTTACCCTAGGCGATTGGTTCACCGAACGTTATGAGTCCAAACCCATGGGCGTTGCCTATGCAATCTTTGGTTGCTTTTATTATATTGTTTATGGAGCAATGCTATTCACCGCAATCGGCAAAGTGGGCGTCCCCCTTTTGGGAGAAGAGCTAATGGGCACCAAAACGGAATACGTACTGGTACCTACGGTTGCTATTATCGTGATGATTTACGGCATGCTCGGAGGGTTAACCGCAGCATACTGGACTGATGTAATTCAAGGTATTTGTATAATCCTGTTGTCAGTTCTGCTTATTCCCTTTGGTCTAAGTGAAGTAGTAAAACAATTCGGCGTCGAAGGAGACACTTGGACTGATGGGTTTCGCATTATGCATGAACAATTACCGGCCGAGACTTTTGAAATAATAGGAGGTAGTGCAGCGAGCGAATTCCCTCTTTATGCAATCGTAACCATTGTCATCATGAACATGATAGGCATTGTTCTCACCCCACATTTTATTGTCACGGGTGGAGGCTCTGCCAAAAACGAAACAGATGCTCGTATAGGCTTGGTTTCTGGAAATCTAATTAAACGTTTCTGCACAATCGGATGGGTAATTACAGCACTAATTGTGCTTACCCTTTACACAAATGATACAGCTTTATTAGCAGATGCAGACATGGCATGGGGTAAAGCTACAAAAGAATTATTGGGCCCACTTGGCATCGGACTTGTGGGCTTAATGTTGGCCTGTTTGCTGGCTGCTTTAATGAGTAGCGTGGATTGCTACATGTTGGTTTGTTCAGCACTTGTTGTTCGGAATATTTACGTGCCTTATTTTAATCCAAACGCCTCTGAAAAAAAATGCCTCAATATAGGCCGCATTACTGGCGGCATTATCGTCGTGGGAGCTGTTATTGTGTCAATAACCATGCTGGATATGTTTAAACAATTGGAACTTACATGGATTGTTCCTATGACATTTGCTGCATTGTTTTGGCTGGGTATGTATTGGCGGAGGGCTACAACCAAAGCAGCATGGATCACAATTATTTTTTGCCTGCTAAGTTTTTTCGTTCTCCCAAGAGCAATACCCACAATAAATCCGGATCTTCGTTCCAATGAGGCTTATCTTCAGGTTAATCAACCTGAAGAATCAAAGGGGGGGCAAGCCATTTACTGGACTGGAGGTATTGGCAAAGTAGAAAGCAGTCAAAAAATTGGCAAAGGATCGTTCCGATTTGAAATGATGATCTATGATAAGTTACTAGGATTGGACATGACCAAGTTTCAAAATGCCGCCCTGAAGACTATGGAATTCCCATTCAAGATCATCGCTCCGTTTTTAGTAATGATTTTAGCTAGTTTGTTAACAAAACCTAATAACAAGGATTCGCTCGATCGACTATACGTCAAAATGAAAACGCCGGTAGACCCTAATCCTGAAAATGATAAGGCTCAACTAGAGCGCAGTTACGCGCAGCCAGACCGATTTGACAATCGTAAGCTTTTTCCTGGAAGCAATCTCGAATTCCAACGACCAACAAGTCTTGATTTTTGGGGTTTTATTGGTTGTTTCATCATTTGCTTCGGAATCATTGGTATCGCAATCCTGGTTTCTCAAATTGGAAGCTAACCGCTTAGCCAAGCGCTTGGCTTGTGGGCTATATTGGTTATTATGTCGCGCATGCATTCTCCATTAATCGGAGATTTCCCCAGCTATCGACCACGGAGACTTCGTGGTTCAGATGTACTTCGACGCGTGGTTCGTGAAACACGATTGCACAGTGATCAGCTCGTGCTACCAATTTTCGTTCGTACAGGACGAAAAGTGCGTCATGCGGTACCATCCATGCCAGGGGTCTTTCAGCTCTCAATTGACGAAGCAGTACGTGAAGCGGCAGCAGCTCAAAAAGCAGGAGTTTTGTCAGTTATCCTATTCGGCATTCCCTCGAAAAAAGATGCTAGAGCAAGCGGCGCTTACGCTAAAAATGGGATTGTGCAAAAAGCTGTGAGGCAGTTGAAAAAAGACTTGCCTGGATTACTAGTAATGACCGACGTCTGCCTTTGCGAATATATGAGCCATGGACACTGCGGCATTGTAAAGAATGGCAAAGGAAGAAAAGTCATTGATAACGACTCATCCATTAACCTTCTTGCACGAACAGCTGTTAGCCATGCCGAAGCAGGTTCCGATGTGGTAGCACCAAGTGATATGATGGATGGCCGTGTAGCAACGATTCGAAATGCACTGGACACCAATGGATTTCAGGAAACACCAATAATGTCTTACGCGGCTAAATTCGCCTCTTCTTACTATGGCCCTTTCCGAGATGCTGCAGAGTCAGTTCCACAATTTGGTGATCGAAGAAGCTATCAAATGGATTCTGCAAACGCCGAGGAAGCATTACGGGAAGTTGCACTAGATATACAAGAGGGAGCGGATATTGTTATGGTAAAGCCAGCACTTGCATATCTCGATATCCTTCATCGTGTGAAAGAAAAATTTGGATACCCTACCGCTGCCTATGCCGTGAGTGGAGAATATGCAATGATCCAAGCAGCATCGAAGCTAGGGTGGATAGATGAAAGAAGTTTGACTATGGAATCTTTGCTGGCAATGCGCCGTGCAGGTGCAGATATTATCCTAACATATTCTGCCACCAAGGCAGCTAACTGGCTTAAAGACTCTTAAGATTAAAAAAACAACCCTGAAAAGCCTCGAGGTCATCCAGCGCCTTTAAACTTAAGTACCACTAACACAATAACACCAACCAGGATTATAGTTACTACGACACCTGCAATCACGAAGTAACGCCCTGTCTTGTCCGATTTCTTAGTGAAACCCTTAGCAGGGCTTTTTGGAGCTGCATCCAGATCCCCCAACTTTAAACCCTGTTCAAGATGCTTAGCCTGAGACTGAACCTTTCGAGCCCCTTCCAGCCGGAGTTGCACCTCCCCAAAAGTAACCACCTCCCCTGGTTGTACCGGAGATTCAGCTACCTTGTTTCCATCTATGTAACTGCCATTTGTAGAGCCAAGATCTCGCACATAAACATCTTCCTCCCCTCTAAGTACCAACTCACCGTGACTACCTGAAACCGATTGATGATTTAACACTATATCGTTTCCTTCAACACGACCAACAGAAGTAACCTCCTTTGCTAGCTCAAAGGAGGTAGGTTCAATTCCTTCTGTTAAAACGGTTAGCTTAGGCATTTACTCATTCCGGGTGAGACAAACTAGCTTCCGAACTTATTCCAAGTCAAAGAGTTTCTGTTTTCTATAGAGATGGTTCAGTCAGGGCGCAGCTGGAGCTGGGTCTCCTAAACCATCATCTAATCTGGGTTTATCGTTGTTGGGTAAATCCGGCGTGGGAGTTGCAGCATCTGCACCTTTAGGCGGATCGAGATCCTCGGGTGACTCCGGCGGGTTGAACTTTCCGGTTCGCACAATATCTTCGACCTGTTTCCCATCCAAAGTCTCATATTCTAAAAGTGCATTTGCAATTAGCTCCAACTTATCTTGATTTTTCTCAATTAGCTGACGCGCACGTTGATATCCTTCATCTACAAGTCGCCGAACCTCTACATCTATCTCTTGGGCTGTTTGTTCACTATAGGTTTTGCCTTGGGCAAGCTCTTTACCGAGAAAGACATACTCATCCCCTTCTCCATATAGCACCATGCCCAGCTTTTCACTCATACCCCACTGGGTAACCATTGCCCTTGCCATATTAGTAGCCTGCTGAATATCTCCAGCAGCTCCAGTTGAAATATCACCAGTTACAATCTCTTCAGCAATTCGACCTCCCATGGTCATTGCAATAGTATCACGCATCTCTTGGCTTTGACGATTGAGTACATCCTCTTTCGGAAGAGACATTGTCGCTCCTAATGCTTGCCCTCTTGGGATGATTGTCACCTTATGTAGAGGATGACACTTATCAAGGAGAACATTGATAATCGCGTGCCCTGCTTCATGCCATGCCGTTATCTTCTTATCTTCATCGGTCATAGCAAGACTGCGACGCTCCCTTCCCCAGCGCACCTTATCTCGAGCCTCTTCCAGCTCAATCATTCCTATCGACTTTTTATTAGTTCGTGCAGCCAACAATGCAGCCTCATTAAGCAAGTTAGCCAACTCAGCACCTGAAAACCCTGGCGTACCTCGAGCAATAACACTCAGATCGGCGGCTTTGGATAATTTTACCTTCTTGGCATGGACTTTAAGAATTTCTTCACGACCACGAATATCGGGAAGATTAACAGTTAATTGACGATCAAAACGACCTGGACGAAGCAAAGCTGGATCCAGTACATCAGGCCGGTTAGTAGCAGCTATAATGATAATCCCATCTTGCGTATCAAAACCATCCATCTCTACAAGCAACGCATTAAGGGTCTGTTCCCTCTCATCATTTCCACCCCCCAAACCATGCCCGCGAGAACGGCCAACTGCATCTATCTCATCAATGAAAACCAAACAAGGTGTACTCTTACGCGCCTGCTCAAACATATCCCTCACCCGACTTGCGCCCACACCAACAAACATCTCTACAAAATCTGATCCACTTATACTGAAAAAACTGGCATCTGCCTCCCCAGCAATAGCTTTGGCCAACAGAGTCTTACCTGTTCCTGGTGGACCTACCATAAGAATACCCTTTGGGATCTTTCCTCCAAGTTTTTGAAATTTTTTAGGGTCTTTAAGATAATCAACAAGCTCAGAAACCTCTTCACAAGCCTCTTCAACCCCAGCAACATCCTTAAAAGTAGTTTTGTTTTTATCCTTGTTAAGCATTCGAGCCTTGCTCTTGCCAAAACTCATCGCACCTTTGCCTGCACTACGGATCTGACGAACTAAAACAAACCAAATCAACAAAAAGATCAGTAGTATAGGCAGCAACTGAATAAGAAACGCAGTCAATAATGTACTTTTGTCTTTCGCCTGAAACGCAGCCGTTTCCTTCAAGAACTTCTCTTGGTCCTCAAATAACTTGTCCTTAAACTCAAAAGGAATGCGTTTTCCATTGTCTATCCGGTAACCGGTAATGGTACAAAGTGCAGAAGAATTAGGAGGCGGATACTCAATGAACCCAGTGATTTGCTCTCCATTCTCAATCCAAGACCTTAAAGTTTCATAATTGACCTTCTCAGTAGGATCTTGACCAGTAGAACTTCCAATTCGGAAAAGCATTACCACCATAAAAATACCCAAAGCCCACAGCATCCAAGACCGCGGATTAGGAAACCTCTCCTCTGGATTAGGCTTATTTTCTTTTATTTTAGGTGGTTTACTGTCAGCCATACCTCTCGAACAAATGATATTAACACACTAGATTTCGAAATAGCAATCAGCAAAGAAAATTATAAACACCTCAAGAAACCCCGAATAATCATGGGGCAATCTTTGGATAAATTATTACTTCTTGGCTTTAGGTTTAACTTCAAATTCAAAACCCACATCCCCATTTGACTTAAGAATTAAATAGGCTTTAAAGGGCCGTCCTTTCTTGGATATAAAATTCGGAATAAGATCTGTTTTGCCATCCTTAAGCAATTTGACCACTTGTTCCTTTTCAATATCTCGTTTTAGAATCACTTTACCAGTACGAAAAGTGCATTGTCTCTCCTTACCTGTGTTCTTTTCACAGACAAATGCCCGCCCATGCTCATAAACCAAACCTTCGCATTTTGGACACTTCCCTACTGATTCCTGACCACTGAAGTCAACCTCTTCCTCATCATCGTCATCATTCCCAAAATCAAATTCGACTTTATGATCCTCGGTCAATTTTAGTTCAGCGGAAAAAGCTCGCCCCATTTTACTTCTAAATCCATCGAGGGGACCTATTCGGCGATTAGAAACAAGTTCATTGGCTTCAATCAAATCAAACTGGCGACCTCCCATTATTTTCCAAAAACTAAAATCACATTCTTCTGCCACACAGTGGAAACGCTTATAAGTCTCTTTAACGACGCTCCCACACTTAGGACATGCTACCTCAAGCTGACCATAGTCTCCCGGGACAGTGTCCCCGTCATATGCCTTAGTAGCTGCAACAATTTTATCAGTCATACTGCGAATTTCGTTCATAAACGAATCGCGATCAAAATTTCCACGCTCAATTTCTTTAAGCTTAAACTCCCATTCTCCAGTGAGTTCTGGCTTTGACAAAGCATTAACATTCAAGGCTGTTAAAAGCGTGATCAATGAAAATGCCTGAGCTGTAGGTATTAATTCACGCTGCTCGCGCACCATATATTTATGTCTTATCAACTCCTCTATTATCGAAGCGCGTGTAGCCGGAGTACCAAGCCCTTTTTCACTCATTGCTTCTGCTAATTCTTCATCATCAACACGCTTTCCGGCATGCTCCATTGCGCTAAGTAAAGTTGCCTCAGTATAACGAGCAGGAGGTCGAGTGGCCTTAGCATCAATAAGAATTTCAGATGTCTTTACAGATTCACCTTCGGCCACCGGAACCAAGTGTCCCATATCTTCCTTTTGTTGATCTCGACCGTATACCGTTAGCCAACCCGGCTTAACCAACACCTTGCCCTCTGTCTTAAAAGGCTCCCCCTCTACCCTTGTAATGCGCGTAGTAACAAGAAATTCTGCAACAGGATGAAATACAGCGAGAAAACGTTTAACAACAAGGTCATAGATTTTCAGCTCCTGCTCTTTCAGTGTACTTGGAGCCGCTTTAAGCGTTGGAATAATAGCAAAGTGATCTGAAATCTTAGTATTATTAAAGATCTTTTTGTTCCCAGCTTGCACCCAATCATTCTTTAAAATATTCCCGGCAGCATCAGCATAATTAGCTTTACCAAGTGCTTCTATAGTTTCCTTCACCGTGCTGACATAATCTTCAGGCAAGCATCGTGAATCAGTCCTAGGATAGGTTAAAACTTTGTGCCTTTCATACAAAGCCTGAGCAATGGCCAAGGTATTTCGCGCGGAAAAACCAAACTTTGCGTTGGCCTCTCTTTGTAAAGTTGTAAGATCGAAAAGGGAAGGAGCTGCTTGTTTAGAAGGCTTACTTTTCTCCGTAACCGAACCTGAATGGTTATTGCATTTTTCTTGAATACCTTCGGCTTGGATTTGATTCCAAATTCGTTCGGCACGCTTATGCGCATCATCTGGATCTTTTTTGAATCCTTCATCAAACCACCGTCCTGTATATTCCCCAGACGAAGCCTGAAACTTGGCATGAAGCTCCCAGTAATCAATAGGAACAAAGCTCCGTATATCCTTTTCCCTATCAACCACCACCGCCAACGTAGGCGTCTGAACTCGGCCTACAGGAGTTAAATAAAACCCACCGCTCTTGGAATTAAATGCTGTCATCGCCCTAGTCCCATTGATTCCTACCAACCAATCGGCTTCACTACGGCAACTAGCGGCATTAGCTAGTGGCATCAGCGACTCATCACTTCGCAGATTAGCAAACCCATCACGGATTGCGTCTGGAGTCATCGACTGCAACCAAAGTCTGGAAACAGTTTTCCCAGCAGTTTTTTTGGGATGCTTATTCCTAGCATATTGGATAATATAACGAAATATAAGCTCCCCCTCGCGACCGGCATCACATGCATTCACAAACGAAGTGACTTCGTCACGTTTAATAAGTCGCAACAAAACCTTAAGTCTTGATTCGCTCTTGGCGATCGGCTGCAAATCAAAATAAGTAGGGATGTGGGGCAACTTATCAAAGGTCCATTTGCCTCGCTTAATATCCTGATCAGGAGGCACAATTAGCTCAAGCAGATGACCAACTGCAGAGGAAATAATATAATCATCGCTCTCGAAAAAGTCTTTCGACTTATCCCTAGGAGCTTTAAGTACCCGGGCAATGTCAGTTGCAACCGATGGTTTCTCAGCTATGATCAGTGCTTTTCCCACAACATCTTAAAATTAAATTTAACTTCCAATAAGCCTAAAGCAGAGAAGTTAAATCCAAGAGCCGCGGAAAATGGAGAAAAATTAAAACCAAGTCAAAGCCCAAAAAAAAACTATTTTTCTGTATTCTATATGATTACTTACAAAAAACTCAGTTATTATTAGCTAAAGAGTTGATTTGACTAGCCGCAAAGGCAGCTCCAAAACCATTATCAATATTTACCACGGTAACACCGCTCCCGCAGCTGTTGAGCATTCCCAAAAGTGCCGCAATACCCCCAAAATTAGCCCCATAACCAATACTGGTTGGAACTGCTATAACAGGTCGATGAACCAAACCGGCTATAACACTTGGCAATGCTCCTTCCATCCCTGCCACAGCAATAATAACGTTGGCCTCACGAACTGAAGGTATATTAGCCAGCAATCTGTGCAAACCTGCCACGCCAACATCATTTATGCGGATAATCTCATTCCCCATGAAATCTGCTGTAACTGCTGCCTCATCGGCAACTGGCAAATCACTAGTCCCGGCACAGAGCACCGCAATACTACCCGAACGTTTACTTTGTTGCTTAGTTTCAATGGTAATACAACGGGCTGATTCGTGATACACCGCAGCAGGCAATTTAGCTGCAACAGCAATAGCCTGATCATCGTCCACTCGGGTAATCAGAACTCGTTGCTCATGCTTCAGTATCCTAACCGCAATAGTTGCAACCTGTTCAGGTGTTTTACCAGATCCAAAAATGACCTCAGGGAAGCCCTGACGCATCGCTCGGTGAGTATCGATCTTTGCAAAACCAAGATCATCGATTGGCTCGGCTCGAAAAGCATTCAATACTTCACCTTCACTTATTTCTCCTAACTTAAACTTTTTTAATAGCTGAGCTGTTTCCTGTGGTGTCACCAACGAGCAATTAACATCTTAATAACGATAAGGTCACGCTGAAACGGGTTTAATTGAAGGTAATCTCCCTTGACCCACCAACAGGTGAAGACTAGCCTTCGTCTCGTTAACGTTATTAACGTTAGAAATATGGCGATTATTCGCAGAAAAGGAGCAACAACCGAGGCTAATGCCTAGAAAACGTTTACGATTGTGGAATTCAAAGATATCAAAAGCATCGTTGATTTGATGAAGAAAAACTCAATCTCCGAATTCGAGTTGGAGAAAGAAGGCTTCAAAATCAAACTTCGTCGCACAGACGGCTCTAAGAGTGAAGAAATTCAAGTACAGAACTATCTTCCACCTGTCTCAGCAGTTGCGCCTCCAATGCCAGCCGCAGCACCGGCAGTTCCTGAAGAAAAGCCTGCAGCTGAAACTAAGGATTCAACCGAACCTGAAATCAAAAGCCCTATGATCGGAACTTTCTATGGGGCACCATCCCCTGAATCCGATCCTTATATAAAAATTGGAGACCATGTGAACGCTGATACTGTTGTATGCATTGTTGAAGCAATGAAGGTAATGAACGAAATAAAAGCTGAAGTGAGTGGTGTAATCACTGAGATACTTGTCGAGAATGCAAGCGCAGTTGAATACGGACAACCGCTCTTCCGAGTGCGCCCTGCATAAAATTTTAGCCTGATTGCTAGCCAAGACTCACGCATGTTTGAAAAAATACTGGTAGCCAACCGCGGAGAAATAGCCGTTCGAATCATACGCGCCTGTAAGGAGCTGAACATTCGGACAGTTGCGGTATATTCTGAAGCGGATGCGAACTCCATGCACGCCCAGATGGCTGACGAAGCAATCTGTATTGGTGGAGCGGCAAGCAATGAAAGCTATTTGCGTATCGACCGAATCATTGGAGCTGCAGAAATTACTGACGTCGATGCAATTCATCCTGGCTACGGATTCCTTTCTGAAAACGCTCACTTTGCAGACGTATGCGAGAGCTGTAATATTCGCTTTATAGGTCCAAAGTCCGCCGCAATGAATGCCCTTGAAGACAAAGCACTCAGCCGGGAACTAGCTCGCAAAGCTGGGGTGCCGATCCCACCAGGCTCCAAGGATGTCGTTGAAACTGAGCAAGAAGCACTCAAAATTGCGAAAAATATCGGATATCCAGTGATGATTAAAGCTGTCGCCGGAGGAGGAGGCAAAGGCATGCGCACCGCGCATAATGATATATCCTTGGTAAAAGGTTATCACACCGCTAGGAATGAAGCTGAAAAGGCTTTTGGTAACAGCGGAGTATACATTGAAAAATTTATTGAAAATCCTCGCCATATAGAATTTCAGATTTTGGGCGATACGAAGGGTAATATTATTCATCTCGGTGAACGTGACTGCTCCATTCAAAGACGAAACCAAAAACTAATTGAAGAAACTCCATCCCCACTGTTAGAGAAACATAAAAAACTACGAGCACAAATGGGCAAAGCTGCCGTTCGTATTGCACAAAAAGCCGAGTACTCAAATGCCGGCACTGTCGAATTTATTGTGGATGATAAGGGAAACTATTATTTTCTTGAAGTCAACAAACGCATTCAAGTCGAGCACCCCATCACAGAAGAGGTAACTGGCTTTGATCTCATTAAACAGCAAATCCTTGTAGCTATGGGAGAACCTCTTAAACTCTCTCAAAGTGACATAAAGATTACCGGACATGCTATTGAGTGCCGTATCAATGCTGAAGATCCGTGGAATGATTTCCGTCCAAGCCCTGGCAAAATAGAACTTTACTATGCCCCTGGAGGTCGAGGAGTTCGATTGGATAGCCATGCTTATGCTGGCTACACTATCCCATCTCACTATGACTCAATGATCGCCAAGCTGATTACCTACGGAACAAGTCGGCGAGATGCTATGGATAAAATGAATCGAGCACTTGATGAATACATAATAACAGGCATCAAAACTACCATCCCATTCGAAAAGGCGGTTCTTCATGATCCTGAATTCTGCCGTGGCGTTTACTCCACCAACTTCGTTGAAGACCTTTTAGGGGGAGGCAGACGCGAGCTCATTCAGGAAAAAGCCTAAATCAACCAGAATTAATACTATTCTTTGCATCTTGCAAACTAACCATGCTTGGTTCACTTTTTTTGCATGGATCAACAGAATAATTTCAACCGACGAGATTTTCTGAAACATGCTAGTGCTGCAACTTTAAGCGCACTTGCAGCCAGTAATCCGCGGCAAATTTTAGCTAAAGCTGATTCAGATTCGATTCAAGCAACTGCCGACTCGGTAATCGTACTCTGGATGGGTGGTGGAATGGCATCAACAGAAACATTTGATCCCAAGCGCTATACTCCATATGAAAAAGGACTCTCACCGGATAAAGTACTGAGCACTTTCCCGGCAATTGATAGCTCGGTGGACAATATCAAGCTTACTCAGGGCCTAGAAAAAATTGGTTCCGTGATGGATCGAGGCACTTTAATTCGCTCCTATAAAGCCGGCGATCTAGGCTTTATCCTACACTCTCGTCATCAATTTCAATGGCATACTGGCTATGCACCACCACTTTCGGTAGCTGCTCCCCACATAGGAGCAGTTGTCTCTCGAACACTTGGGCCTCGTAATCCAGCCATGCCTGCCTTTATTGATATAGGACAAAGACTTGATGTCGGTGAAGGAGAAGAACTCAAGGCGTTTCACTCAGCTGGTTTTCTTGGAAGCGAATATGGCCCATTTCATATTGCCAATCCTGACCATGCACTAACAGCCGTCCGTCCGCCTTCCGGAATGAGTAAGTCTCGATTTGCCAACCGCTATAAGGCCTATAAAAAACTGGTAGACCAAAGCCCATTAGGACTTGCAGGTAGCGATTACCAAAAAGATTCACTACTGCGTTCACTGGATAATGCACACCGCCTTTTAACCTCACCATCTGCCAAGGCTTTTGATCTATCGCTCGAAAAAAAGGAGACGTTTGATATATATAACACAGGCCAATTTGGTCGTGGATGTCTTCTCGCACGTCGATTGGTGGAGTCAGGGGCACGTTTCATAGAGGTAACAACTGAATATGTACCTTTTCTGAACTGGGACACTCATGAAAATGGCCATACCCGCCTCACAGACATGAAACGCCAAATTGATGCCCCAATCGCTCAACTGGTTCTAGATCTCGAAGAACGCGGATTGCTTGATCGCACACTAATTGTATTAGCCAGCGAATTCAGCCGTGACATGCTAGTTGAAGGAAAACCAGGCAATAAAGTCCGTGACCAAGTTCACGTGCCGGAAAAGATTAACGAACTAAAACACTATGGTATGCATCGGCACTTTACCGATGCCGGCTCGGTATTGATGTTTGGAGGCGGCATTAAAAAAGGCCACCTCCACGGCGTTACCGCAGACGAGCGACCCTGCAAAACCATAAAGGATCCGGTAATAATTGAAGATCTCCATGCTACAATATACAAAGCCATGGGAATCTCTCCTAAATTAGCCTATGAAGTTGAAAAAAGACCCTTCTATGTTACTCGTGACGGCTTAGGAAAACCCATCGAAAGTCTTTACGGCTAAATAATTCCTTCCGAATTAAGCTGCTTTAATGAGCACAACTAATACTCCAATGATGTATTCTCCACCCGAGAGACTACTGCTCGGCCCAGGCCCTAGTAATGCTGCTCCGACAGTTCTTCAGGCCATGAACTCTCCTCTCATCGGACATCTCGATCCGGACTTCATCAAGATGATGGAAGAAATAAAAACGATGCTCCGAAAAGTATTTAAAACAGAAAACGAGATGACATTTCCCATCAGTGCAACCGGGAGTGCAGGGATGGAAACATGTTTAGTTAATCTGATCGAACCGGGAGACAAAGTTGTAGTTGGGGTCAATGGAGTATTCGGAATGAGAATGTGCGATGTCGCTGAACGCTGTGGGGCAGAAGTAGTAAAAATCGAAGCTGAATGGGGAAATATTATCGAGGCATCAGCGCTCGAAACCACTATTAAAACCTACAGCCCAAAACTAGTTGCTATAGTACACGCTGAGACATCCACTGGGGCACTTACACCTATTGAAGAAATCTCAAGAATTACACAAAATGCCGGGGCTTTATTATTACTTGATACAGTAACATCACTGGGAGGCTGCCAAGTGGCAATAGACGAATGGGGAGTAGACGCTGTATATAGCGGCACACAAAAATGCCTAAGCTGCCCCCCCGGATTAGCTCCTGTTTCCTTTAGCCCCAGAGCTATGGAAGTAATTTCAAATCGCAAAACAAAAGTACAGAGCTGGTATTTGGATATAAATTTTCTTGCTAATTACTGGGGTTCAGAGCGCGTGTATCATCATACCGCACCAATATCAATGAACTATGCCTTACATGAAGCACTACGCCTTGTTATTGATGAAGGGCTCGAAACGCGCTGGTCACGACATAAACAGGCTCATGAAACTCTCAAAAATGGTTTAGCTAAATTAGGCCTTTCGATAACATCACAGGAGGGCCATCAACTATGGCAGCTAAATGCTGTAAGCGTGCCTGAAGGAACAGATGAGGCAAAAGTCCGCGAACAATTATTAAACGAATTTGGAATTGAAGTGGGCGCAGGCCTTGGCCCTTTAAAAGGTAAAATTTGGCGTATAGGACTTATGGGGCATAACGCCACTGATGAGAACGCCGAACTTTTCTTGGAAGCTCTTGGTAAATGCCTTGCCTAACTTTTTCGTTTCTACCGAACATTATGATTCTCAGGAAAGCTGAACCTGACAATTGCCGCTATCTATAAATCCTATGTCCCAAGCTTTTAATTTATTTGCGTGAATCGTTCGAAGAATACTTTTTGAATCCTCTCCACGAACAATAGCCACCATCCCTATCCCCATATTGAATACCTGATGCATCTCTGCCTCAGTCACTTTGCCTTTTGACTTAATCAAATCAAAGATGGGAAGAACTTCCCATGTTCCCCGCATAATCACAGCACTACAATTTTCTGGGAGTACACGCGGAATATTATCGACGAATCCTCCTCCAGTGATGTGCGCCAATCCTTTTATACCCCATGAACGACGTACGCCCTTATTAAATTTCTTTAGTAACTTCTGTACAACCGGCCCGTAACTTACATGAACCTTAAGCAACTCATCGGAAACCTTAATTTTCAACCCTGGCAGTTTACTTGATGGCTTGAGTTTCATCTTATCGAAAAGAATACTCCTCGCCAAAGAATAACCATTGGTATGTAATCCTGATGAAGCTATGCCAATGATTTTATCACCCGGCCGAATTGTAGTTCCATCGAGAATTCGATTTTTTTCAACCACTCCAACAATTGTTCCACTTACATCATATTCTCCAGCCTTATAAAATCCCGGCATCTGGGCAGTTTCCCCACCAACGAGCGAACAATTGTTCTCGCGACAACCTATTGCAAATCCGCGAACAATATCCGAAAAAGCCTTTTTTTGTAAACTACCGGTTCCAATATAATCTAAAAAGAATAATGGCTCTGCACCAATAACTGCTATATCGTTTACACAATGATTCACTAAATCCTGACCAATAGTACTATGACGCTTAGCAGCAAATGCTACCTTGAGCTTAGTGCCAACCCCGTCAACACTTGATACAAGTACCGGTTTGCGATACTTGCGCGTGTTAAGCTCAAATAAACCCCCAAATCCACCGACTTCACCAAGTACTTCAGGCCGTTTAGTTGAAGCAAGTAATGAGGGAAGATCATCCTTCAAACGATTGCTAACGCCCAAATCCACCCCAGCAGAGGCATATGCAGATTTCTTAGCCATCAAAAATCGCTTTATTCCGAAGCAGAGGTAGAAGCTTCTTTGTCAGCCTTTTCGGTTGATTCTGGTTTAGTTTCGCTAGCAGGAAGCTTTTCCGATTCACTGGAGTCGCCTTCAGATCTCTGCTCATTTACCTCGGATGATTCAATCGTCTCTACCTCAACTTTTTTTTCCGATTTGTTTTTTTTCTTTTTCTGTTGAGGCGGTTGAGGCTTGGGCGCTACTTCCATCTGCCCACTAGCATACTCAATTACATGCCCTTGATGCACAAGCCAGTGGAGATCACTCATCACAGCAGTACGTTCAGAAGAAGTTTTTGTGTCAGATTCTCCATCTCGCTCAGGAGCAAATTTCTCAAGTACTTGTCGCCGGGTACAATTTTCCGTTTCTTTGATGAATGAAACTATATCGCGAATGCTCTCACTTACAGGAGTATTATCCAGATCGAGATGATGTGGCCTAGAAACAGAAACATGAGTTACACTTTTTTTTCGTTTAAAAAACTGCAATCCATGACTACTAAACTCTTGGCTCAACATATTCACCACTTTAATGGGAAACCGGCGCTGCTCATCATAAACACGTCGCACTAGATTATGCATACGAGGCGGGCATTTTTTGGTATATATATTTCCTTTAAGCGCAACATTATCAACGCTTGTAATAAGATTAGCAGAGTGATGATCACGAAAATGTGCACGAACTGAGTCAAGCGATTCCAATTTGGCTTCTTCAGGCAGATTTAATGCAATATAATCAGTCTTAAAGCTTTGTTGCTCAATCCACTGTTTAACAATCTCTTCATCTCGAACAATTTTGACACGGGATTTGAATACATCGAAAGGCAGTCTTGCAAAACGTTCAGCATGTAAACTACGAAGCTTTTCTTGGTATCCATGGTAATTAGGAGGGCCTAAAATCTGATCACTCATACCGCATTGCGCAACAAATGTATAAGTGCCCTTTGGCGGCTCCACCTCAGTCTTCTCACTCTTATAAAATGTGTCAAAATGCTTACTAAGCACATGGTCAATGGCCTGATCTTTCGAAAGCCAAATGGTTTGATCGACCTGACAAAAAAACAAAGGCTGAGAAACATCACCTCCATCATCATGTTTAATATTAAATACGACCTCATAGCGTTCCCCTTTCGCAATAATTAGGCGGGCAATATCAAACAAAGGATATGCTCGGCCACTACTCTTTATTTGCTTGGCTAAAGCCTCTACCCCATTTCTCTCTGGGCGTATACAAACATCAAGCTGTAAAGGCGGACGTGGTGGAGTATCATTTCTACGAAAATTCCCCTTTCGATTTGGCAGACGTTTACCATCTCGACTTTTGAAGCCCTGACGCTGCTCGTTATCTCTGCTTCGAGAGCGATCACCTCGCCTCTTAAAGTCACGATTTCGATTATCGTCACGCCGCCGCGAGGAATCCCCCCAGTTGCCACGACCTCGACCGCGAGGTTTATCAACACCCTCATGGTCTGCATATGGTTTCGCGTCTTTCGGTTCCTGAGCCCAAGAAGGGAGGAATGCCAATTCCAAATCCTTTAGCGGATCGGTGTTTTTTTTCTCACTCATGTTGCGGATGCATATCCGTGTATTCGGATTGCAGTTAAAAAACCGGCCAGCAAAAATGACGTT
>MDTE01037156.1_pt1 | contig 36512 bp, 38 predicted proteins | sample 811231 | NCBI WGS metagenome assembly MDTE01 (sample SAMN05326651, study PRJNA326480) | marine metagenome | isolation source: seawater | place: Indian Ocean: Red Sea | collected 2010 | reverse complement strand
CCCAACAGGGGATGGGGACCATGCCCCCTACCACTCCAACAACTCCAGCGGGTCCCCAACAGGGAATGGGGACTATGCCCCCTACCACTCCAACAACTCCAGCGGGTCCCCAACAAGGGATGGGGACCATGCCCCCTACCACTCCAACTACACCCCCACCAACTCCAACGGGCCCCCAACAAGGGATGGGGACTATGCCCCCTCCGACTCCAAATACCTATCAAGGTCCAGGGGGCACTGGTCAATATAAAACAGAAACTAAGCCCCCTCCCCGATATAAGACTACATCACCCCCTCGGCCAGGGCCAGGCGATTTCAAACCAAACCCCTCCCCCAACGGGGGGTTGGAATCAGATAATGGCGTGGTAATAAATCGTGAACCACTACCGGATGAAACATCTGGCCAGCAGTTACCAACTGCCCCCCATCCTGACCACCCGGCGGCCGTGGCAGGGGGTGCCACAACTCCCCAAGATTCTGGTCCCCAGTTTGGGCAGGGGAGTATGCCCCCTCTAACTCCTATAACTCCCCTAGATTCTTGGGAAGACTCTAGTCAGCCTACCATCGCTTCTCAAACTGGCCTAGATGGTACTGTTCAAGGTGACCCTGTCCGCACTACAGATAGCTTTGACTCTTATGCAGGGGGTCCCCAGGAGGGGATGGGGGACCTGCCACCTGAGGGTGAAGAGTGGAGTCTTGAAAATTATTTTGGGGAAGCAGATAGCGAAGATGCCTTCTGGGCAAGAGTTCGGCAATTAGTAGATGAGGGGCGGCATGAAGTTACTACTTATGGCGGCGAAGTGGCTGGCCCCCCAGGGGGTGGGGGTGGGGGTATGGGTTTAAGCGAATGGGATGACCTGTATAACAAGATGCAGGGCGATATGGTGCCCCAAGACTATGGCTACGTAGATACTTTCCTAAGGGACCATGCTGGTAATTTTCAGACTGGCATAGATGCTATGAAGACCCCATACGATACGTCCCCATGGGGAGAAGTGTTTAGCAGGATGCAAATGGGGATGACGCCCCAGGATTACGGCTACCTGGATACCTTCATGAGGAATCAGGCTGATCGTTTTCGGACTGGCATAGATGCTATGCGTAATAAGTTTGATACGAGTCCATATGAAACTATGTTTGGCATGCTGCAAGGGCAGATGACCCCCCAGGATTATGGCTACCTGACTGACTTCATGAGGAATCAGGCTGATCAGTTTCAGACTGGCATAAATACTATGCGTAATAAGTTTGATACCGATCCATGGAGGGAACAGTTCAGTAGGCTGCAAGGGCAGATGACGCCTCAGGATTACGGCTACCTGGCTGACTTCCTGGGTGATACGGCTAGCCGTTTCGAGACTGGCATAGAGGCTATGAAAACCCCGTATGATGTGGACCCATGGAAAACTAAATTCGGAGAGCTAACTGATAGCATGACCGGGCCTGACTACACTGGCATTAATACCTTCCTGTCTGGCCTAGAAAGGAGCCTAGGAGATAAGCGGGATGAGATTAATGTTGATCCAGATTTTGGAGTGCAAGAAGAAGCGATACTTTCCTTACTGAATCAGATCCAAGGCCCAGATATGAGTGGAATAACTGAGGGCTTGGGTAATATTTGGGATGCTGCAGAGGGTGCTATGGGCAAAGTGGCAGCCGCTTCTGATCCTACCTTGAGCCGCTATTGGGAAGGAGTGGGCCCTGACAATATAATCAGTATGCTTGATAACTATAATCCTGTGTTTGATACATCAGGCATTGGGGCGGGCCTTGAAGGTATAAAATCGGCCTTTGGTAATATTGGTGATCCTGTAGCAAGTGTAGATTATACGACCGATTTTGCTAACCTCGCTAGAGATATTGGTGATTATACCCCAGAGTTTGATACTTCCAGGTATGGTGACGTCCTTTCTGGTCTATCAAGCGCCTGGGAGGGGATGAAGGGCAGAGGTTCTGAAGCTATGTCTGACTACATCCCATCATTACAGAGGCTTGCGGGGGAGATAGAGGGATACCAATTACCTACCGGCCCTGATTATTCAGGTGTTACGGATAGGCTTGGGTCGGCTGTAACGAACTTGCTTGGCATGACCCCAGATGATCTATCAGATTTTACGGGAACTCAGAATGAGTTAATTGATCTACTATCATCTCAAGGAGAAGGCCTTATAGGTAGCCTTGGTGGTAGATTTGACAAAGGTCTTAGCGGCCTGGGAGGCCGTTTTGATGAGAGCCTTGCTGGTCTTAGTGCGGGCTTGGATGATAGATTTAATCAGTTCTTTAGTGACTTTACGAATAAAGTACAAGGGGGGTCAGATGATCCCTTAATGAGGCTCGCATCAGCAGAACGTGACGATCTGTGGGAAAAACTTTCTGACGCAGATCGTGAACATCTCACACAACAGATGACGAACCTTATATCAGGCAGCAGCCCTAAACTAGCTACTTATGATGAAAAAATAACAAGTCAAGAGGGCGACGAAAGATCCCTAGAGGAAATAGGACAATTAAGCGGAAAAGACTTTGCCACTTTGGGGGACTTTGGTAAAATATTCGAGGATATGGAGAGGAACCAGACGGATTCTGGCGTATTCAGAACGGCTTCTGATGAGGCAAAAGCAGACCAATTAGCTGCTTTTGGCGAAAGGCCAGACGAGGAATCTTTGGTCTTAGGCAATATAGATTCCTATGAGGATTATCTTAATGATCCTTATATACAGTCAGTAAGAGAGGCCCTGGATCTAGCTAACCCCTTTGATGCGCGTAGGCAGGAAATTCTGTCAGGCGAAAACGCTGAGATTGACAAAAAATGGGACGATGCCCGTGAAAATCTAGAAAATAGATTTGCAGTCATGGGGAATCTTGGATCTCCTGCATTTGCTGCGCAGATGGCAGAATTAGAGTCGGCTAGAGCTAGAGAAAAAGGTAGACTGGAGAGTGATTTCCAAAGAGAAGCAGCACGCACAGACGAGAGTGTTAGATCTGGTAGACTGTCGGATCTAGTTACCGCACTTAGGGGCGAAGAGGGCCGGGTAAGTAGGCGAATGGATGAACAGGATAGAACATGGGATAGGGCCCAAAGGGATTACCAAAATTATGTAGACTCATACCGTCAAGCCTACGCGCAGCCAAGGGATGAGATGACTCAACTCCTTAATATGCTGCAGGGCTTCCCCGGTTCTAACCCGGCAGTTGGTTCAGCTATAGGCGGCCTAGGAAGTGCGGCTAATTTCATGCAGGATAGGGCTCAGAATCAAGCGGCTAATTTGTTTGATGCTGGTAAATTTATGTTTGGTAGACCTGATGGTGGGGGGCAGAGTCGCGCTGGTCAGCTGTGGGATAAAGTCGAATCTATCGGGAAGATTATCGCCGGTGCGGGTGGGGGCGGGTAATATATCATTTAGGAGATAAGCAATGTCTATAGTAGGGTCATTAGTAGGTATGATGGGGCAGTCTCAGCGGGAGAGAGAAGAAGCAGAAAAGCAGAGACAAGAAATGATGATGAAGATGATGATGCAGGGTTTTGTGCCAAGAGAACCAGAAGCGCCAGGTCCGGCGCCCGCGCCCCCAGGAGGAATGGGGGCGCCTCCTACTGAGCCAAGTCCTATTGGCCCCGGTGGAACTATAGGAAATAGGCAGCCGCAGCCGCCACCGCCAGGAATGGCAGGGCTTACGTCGCAGCCGCCACCACCAGGAATGGCAGGGCTTACACCACCGCCATCAGGCCCACCTCCTGGCGCACTGTCTAAGCTAATGAGTGGTATAGGCAGCGGCTTAAGCGGAGCTGCTGGCGCCTTATTTGACATGCCTGAAAAGATGACGCCAGGTGATTTTGAGTTGGCTGAGTGGCATCCGATGAAAGAGGCCGAGAGAGAAAGAGAATTCAAAAGACAAGAGGCAAAGGTACAAAGACGATACAGCGATATAGAGTTCGTAAGGGAGGCTAGTCTTAAGAAACAAATTCATGACGAAAATCTTGCACATAAAGTAGATCAATTAAACCTGAACCAGGAAATTCATACCGAAAAAAGAAATAAAAATAGAGATGACGAACGATATAGAAGGGACGCGCTTAAAATCCAGGAATTATTTCAACGGGAAAACCTTTTGGTATCCAAAGACCGTTTGAAGTTGGATATAAGAAAGCAAGACTGGACTGAGGAAAGAGGCAATATATGGGTTGTTAATGATGAAGATTTAGGTATTATAAGCCTTGTTGATACATGGAATGGCTCTATCACTCAGATGGCATCGCCTATGACTGCTTCCTACAAGGCTAAAGACCAGTTTGAAAGGATTATGGCCTCCGCTTCTATTATTGCTACCAGCGAGGACGGAAAAAGACAGTGGGGTACAGGCACTCCTAAGGAGAATAAGTATGACTCTATTTATAACAGGGTGTTTAATGCATGGAGTACAGCCACTGGGCTGCCCGCTGCAGAGTTTGAATCAGTGTGGAAAAAAGCTATGAAAGGCGACAGGGAAGATTATGAGGAGAGAGATCTCATGAAAGCAGTGAGGGAAATAAGTGGGCAGTCATCCTATACTGGCACCTCTTACAGTACGGACCCCACTGTCGGTAGAACTAGCCCGACTTCCACTGGGGATGAGGTGGATGACCCCTGGGCTCTCTATGAAGTATATGGCTCTTTTCACTGACACATATATACAGATCCACCCGAATAAAGGAAAACAAGATGGCGTTACCATTATCCGAGAGATTGTTAGGTCTTCCCGGTACTACCAAGGAGAAGGAACCACTCCCTAAAGATGAGGAGAAAGACCCCACCCAATCGTCGATAGTTCCTCCTTGGACAGTAAGGGCAGCTCTTGAGGGATTGGGTCAAGGTGCTACATGGGATGTAGCACAGGCCGACTTTGAGCCGGGAGAGCCTACGTATGATGTTCCCTTAATTGGGGAAATCAGCCCATACCGTGAGGTTTTTAAGGTCATCGGTGGCATTCCTACTGGTGGCACGATGTGGAGGATGGGTAGTAGGATTTCGCGTCCCCTAGTAAAAGCATCTAATCAACTTCTACGTAAGTGGGCCCCGCCAATGACTATGGCCCATTCTAGGGAATTGGCAGGACAGCTAGCAAGAGGTGAGATTAGCCAGGCATTATTTGATGAGACAATAAAAAAATCAGTTCGTGGAATAAAACCTGCAAAGCTTATCAGAAGGGGCCTTAATCATTTTGGTAGAAGTGTTCCCACAGGAGTTGCCGCAGGTGGGTTTGACTGGCTATTTAACGATGGCGACTACGATGACCACTTGGGGAAGTCCCTAGAATACCTAGCATTAGGGATAGTAGGAGATGTAGGGGTGCGTTTTGCCTCTAAGCGATTTAAGCAAATAAAGAAAATACATAAGGGCATTTCAGATTTAGTTATTAAGCGGCAAAAGGAAAGAATAGCGGCTATCAGGCAAGGCTTAGAACCTCCTCCTCCCGAAGAGGGCGATCTGCGTTTGTTTAATATATATAAAGAGGAAATAGTAGAAGCTATGGCCGCCAAGGATGGACAGTTTTCCCTAGGGAATGCACCATGGGGTGTTTCTATTCCCTTTAAGGTTAGCCCTCATTCGGGTTACCATCCTGGGGATGTATATCCTGGTATTGATATTAATATAATAGGGAGGCAGACTGAGCCTCCTCGTAAGGCAGACGTTGAACGACCTCCTATACTAAAGGGGCAAATGCCCACAGAATCCGGGGGTATTCATCTTACTGAGGATTTAGTAACTCCAAGTGGTAAGGTCATAAGGGAGGAAGGGGATTTAATAACCCCCCACGACACTATAGATGATGCCCCTCCGATGGAACATGGTTCAATCATAAGAAAGAACGAGTTCCTCAACCAAGAAGAATTTGATAGGGCTCGTGCTATCACCAAAGAAATCAAGTTCGCTGAAAGACTAGATGATTACCTAAAGACGCCTGAAGAGGCCAATTCATTAATTCGTGAAGCTATGACGGAAGCAAAAGGGCATGACACCCGTCAGGGGTTGGCTTCATTCTGGAAAAATATGGGGAACAAGCTTTTTTCACTACAAAAGCAATATGGCTTCGACCAAGAGGACAGGATAGATAATCTCGGAACTATTCTCATGGGGTCATCCGTAGACCTGATGGAATGGGCTAATGGCGCAGCCGAGTATATGCGTAAGAACAAAAGCAGGGAACACATACGGAAGGTATTTGAAGAAGCGGATAACGTCGTGGACGATGTCCCACTGGAAGATAAACTACTTAGGGTTGTTTACGACTTTAGAATGAAGAACACGCCTCATGAAACGTGGCCCCAACTGCCTGACCATTGGCTTGAGCCAAAAGATAAATCTCGCAAAATTACGGATGGGGGCGATCCTGAGGATACGTTTGTTATTATTGATGAGGGGGAAGCCCCCGGTCCCACTAATCAAGATAGGATAGAAGAGGCATTATCCACAAGAGATAAAGAACGTCAGGACATTGCCAGCGTAATCAAGCATCAAGGAAGTAATGTCGAACTTGGTAGATTAAATTTGGAAGGGCGTGCAGGGGCTGAAGACCCCACCCAATCCGGCGGGTCTAGCTTACTTGAGAATATAATAGATATAAGGTCTAAGCGTCTATGGCTAGCTGATAAGCTTGGCCTTGATATCACTCCTTTCGATAAGAAGATAATGGATGCGAGTGATAAAGTTAAGCAGAAAGCACTAGCAGATGAAAAGAATGCCTTAGCAGCAGAGAAGTCGCAAGAAGTAGAGTTACTCCGTGCAAAATTTGATAGTATGGCACATGATAAAGAAACTCCTCTCAGTGATAAAAATAGAACATCAACTGAGGGCGCTGAAGCTCTAGCTGCTGGCAAAACTGTAGTTAAGCAGGATGAAGCCCCAAAAACTCCTAAAGAAAAAGAAATGCATGGAGATGATAAAGCTTCCATTAGTGAAGCAAGTCCTCCTCATCCGGCAGGAGCCGTGCCTGATCCACAAGGCAAAGGTAAGAAGTATGCAAAAATACACTACGGCCTTGTGGGGCCTGGATCTAGGTACGGGTTAGGGCGTAACCCCTGGATTCAGCAGGGCGTAGAAAAAGAGATTGACCTCAAGTATGAGTCCAGGGGACTCATGAATAAATGGATGGATAAATACGCAGAGTTCAAGGAATACGTAAAATCTATTCCTGTTTCTCAGGCTGAACGGGATGAGGTTATTTCTGAGGCAGGAGGAGTTAGGAAGACGTTGTCTTCTGTTGCAAAAGTTATCCCTAAGATGAAAAGCCCTATAGATGAACAAATCCTAAGAGAGAGGCTATTTAAAATAGCTAAATTGATGGACGATGAGACTGACAAAAGAAAGGCGTGGGCTCCCCTAAAAGGCAGGCCAGTTCTTCAGGATCTCATGTCTCGGACAGGGAGATTACCTGAGAGGCCAATGTCAGAAGGCGGTGGGACTGCATCTCAACTAAGGGCGCTTAACATGTATCAATCCCTTATGAATGATATAGCTGATGCTTTGGGTATGTCGAGAGGTCAGCGCATGTCTGTTTATTTCAGACATATGTTCTCAGGTGATACAGGTAAAGTAAGGGCTGCTAATCTTATTAGGGGAATGGGCGATGCTAACCTGGGTGTCGACCTAATGGATTACTTGGGGGACTCAAAGAAGCAGCTAGGATCTTTGTTCCGAAGATATTCAACTTCTGAAAAAAGCGGGCAGATTGAGTATGACTTAGACTTAATCACGGGAATGTATATAAGAGGGGCTGCTGATAAAATATACATCGACAGAAGTACCCGAATGGCAAATGAGATACATTCATTCCTCCCGGACATAAGCACCAATGAAGGACGTATTCTTCATTCTCAATGGGCTAAATACATGGACCATAGCCACGGTAAACCCACTAAGGCTAGGGTGGGTTTCACTGATATGCTATCAGAGCTTCCGTCACATAGGAGTAATCTGTTCATGAGGGGTGCTTCTAACTTGGTTGAAATAGTTGGCGGCGCAGAAGACAGGGGTATTCTTAGTAGGCTCAACATGTCAGCAGAAGAATACGCTAAGATAGACCCAGAAGTTAAGGAGACTATGCTTCTTGGCGCGCAGAACTGGCTTATTCAACTAAATGAAAATAAGAGAGCCTTTGACCGAGTGTCTGGCAAGAGGATAAATAGGAATTTCCCTGAGACTAAAAAGAAATATCGCGCAATGGCTGCGCTTAAAATAAATGACATGTGGCAGGCGCTTATAAATCCTGAACTTCAGCAGCCTGTAATGAGGGGGATATATTCAACGCAGATAGTAGCTAAATTAGGCTTGAACCTCCTCCACGCGATCACTAATATGACACAAACCCCCACTAATGTTGCTGCCTTATTGAAAAAAGGCTATACAACCAAGGGGATGATTGATTTTTTTAATAAGGATATGAATGTAAGGGATTTCTCTGGAACGCACAGGACAGCAGGAGAACTCTTACGGGAATCCGGAGTTTCAGATACCATTCTAAGACATGAGGAATTCAGTAGGCGTGAAAATTTTACTGGTGTGATAAGTAAGCTTGTTGATTATGCTATGTTGCCAGCTAAATGGACAGAGGATTGGAATAGAGGGGTCGCCTTTCTTGGGGCTTACAGGCAGTTCACGGATGAGGGGTCGGGACATCTTCAGGCTATGAAAAAAGCTAGGGCCCTATCGTCTGAGGCTAACTTCGAGTATTCATCCGCAGGTACTATACCCATGCTAAAAGTCCCTGGGGTCAGGTTACTTTTTATGTTCTCAAGCTATCCTATGCATCAGATGAATTTCACGGCAGAACTAGCAAGTGATGCGGTTAAAGGGATAAAGGGGAAGCTTAATCCAGCCCAAAAAACGCTTACTGCCGAGGACCTAGAACAGGCTATATCTTTTGTCCGATCCGATGGGAAAAATGGAGATGTCATGCCATTCTTCAAGCATTTATTTGCGTATGCAGCTTTATATGGTGCCGCAACTCAGTTGGCCCCCGACACTAATCTATCAGATCGAACTATGCACCCCTTAGCTGAAGCAATTAAATCCCCAACTAAATTCGGCAAAGGAGATGACTTCCATGAAGTCATCCTTAATGTTTTTACTGGTCCTATTGCTGATACCCTAACCTCACTGACTTATGGCAATGTTCAGAGTGCGCTAGAACATTTCTTCTTAATGACTACTCCTTTAAAGATGTGGAAAAAGGGCAAGTGGCCGTGGGATTATTCAAGCCATGATGTCCTTGATGTAATAAGTGGTCATAAATACAAGGAGCCTGAATCTGCGGCAAGAAGAAAAGAACGCTTGAAGAGCCAGGCCCTTCCTGAAAAATAAAGATAGCCCCTACTTATATAGCTCCCCACTGATCTGCCATAGCCCTAGCTATTCCTATATATGTTTTCGATCTTAATACCCCCCTGTCTGGACTAGGCCCGAGTCTAGCTACTCTTTGTTTCCTCCCGCTGACTATATTGGTCGGGACTAAATTAGGAAGATCCTGCAACCATAGGCATGTTGCTTTTGTTTCTCCGTGTCCGAATTCCCATGGCTGTATTATTTGACTGGGCTTTTTGTAAACTGTCGACATTATCCCAATGGGATTCTCAATCGCATAGGGACACTCTAATCTAGTAAACTCTAGGAAGAAATCTATTCCTTTTTGTTGTCTCCCGTCCTCCCTTTTTTCTTTAAACCATCTAGCCCCTGATGAAGAGAGATGTGTACACGGAGGGAAGGCAATAACCAATTCCCAGTTGTGGTGTAGAATTTCTAAAACATCACCTTGTATATGCACTCTTCTGACTTCTTCTACGCTACTGCTAGACTCTTTGAGATCACAGCTCCTCACGTAGTGCCCTTTATCTAGCAATTCCTTAGTTAGTATCCCGCTTTCTTCGCAGGCCACCAGTATTTTTTTATGCCGCATAGACATCCCCTACTTATATAGCCCCTTACTCCGTGATTTTATTCACAAAAAATAAAAAAACTAGTTGTCGAGTGGATAATTTTATCTCGACAACTAGTTCGACAACTAAGCCTCTACCAATCTAAGCTTGTTGATAAGCCTGGTCATTAGATTGGGTTTTCTCTCCACATCTGAACGATTGGGGTTTATTAAACCTTCTTCCGCTAGTACTGCGTTATATTTTGTGTCCCCAATGCGCTTTCTTTCTTCTTTTGCCTCTAAGAAAAACTCATTACTATACCGGGCCGATGGATACTCTTTGAATCTGCTTTCTAGGTTGATGGCGTAAAAATCAAGCTCATCTTTCCCAAGTTCTATATCGTCCTCAGGATCAGATTCATTACCTATGGCCCCTTTTTCAGGTTCGGGCTCCGAAGTTTTTTTGTCTGAAACTTTTTCGACTCCTTTCTTTTCCGTGTCATACAATGCTAGCCCAAATTGGTTTCCAAAGGTTCTTAGGGCGCGTTTTGTGGCGTCAGTTACTGCTTCTTTTATGGCATTCTCTACAGCATCTCCTAGTCGGGGCCCAAATCCGCTGCCATATCCTACGTCACTACGGACACAGGGGCTTTCTTTTTCTCCAGGCGGCTCTACCGTTATCTTCACCTGGGCTGTGTAGCTAGCCCTGTATCCCTTGGCTTTCCCTCCTTCGTCTTCTCGTGAAGTTGCCTCTATTTGAATGACATTTTCTGTCTCTAGGCTCCAGCCGCTATAGCCGAAGATGGTATTCGCCTTTTCTATTGCGTCCCACCCTTCAATGTAGCTTAATTTTTTCCCGCCCTGCAATCTTGTTGATATTCTACTCCTCTCCAGTGGTTCCTCCAGTTGGGCCACCTGTTCTACTGTTAACGGTGTCATGTGTCTCCTTTAGTTTGTTAAGTCTATATCTCCGTGTATTGTCTATTTCATCTTTCACCACTACTGACATCATGTGCCGTAACGTACTTGAGATCTGCGAGGAATTACTTTCGCATACCTCTTTAAACCTATTATACAGAGGGTTCGGGCATTGGAATTGAACTAGTTTAAACCCCGAGGTTATTTGATCCGGTTTTGGCATATTCTTCTTCCATCCAAATGTTTACGAGTTTTATTGCGTCAAAGGCTTCCTCTGGACTGTTGGATCCTATCGAGATCTCCCATCCAAAGCCCCGGCTATTCCGTATCAGCTTAATTCTTACTGGGTCCATCGCTGTTTCTTTCCCATTCTGATAGGTCAGATTCGCATTCTCCATGTTCGCTTATCTCCTTTTCGGTTATCTCTAAGAATGTTTTTTCTATGAGCCCTAACTGTAGGGATATGTTTTGTAATATCTGAATCTTAGCATCAGTGTTTGTTTGATTTTTAAGCATATTATATTGCCACTGACAGAATGCAGTCAGCCAGGTGTTAATGTCCATCCATTGATTAACTCCTTTCTTTAGCACCTCTGGCCTGTCTTTCCAGAAAGACATGAAATCTTTAAGGCACTTGTTCATTAATTCCATTTTCTCCATTGTCATCAGGGCGGCTATCCTGTCAGGATCAACGTCTTCATCTTCGCCGTCACGCCTTGAATCAATCATATATTCTCACAATAGGGCTGGTAATATGTGATAGGCCAAATATAGCCCTATCACAATAAGCCAAAACCAGGGCTTACTGGGATCAGGCATCTTTATCATTGTCTTTCCTCGCTTTCCTTCAAAAGTTCCACTTGTCCTGTGTCGAAAATCGGATCATAGAGTTCCTCGTTCAGGTAATTCATTATATCTACTTCTAGTATCTTGATTATATCCAAGTGATTTTTTCTATGCCAGCAAGTAGGATCGAAATGCAAGTGTTCTATGAACCTTTTCTGTACTAGTTTAGGAGGCATGTCCATTAATACGAACTTGGCCACCTCAATGAGGTCCCTTATCGGTATGAATCGCATTCTCTTAGGCAGGTCTGATATCCTATTAATCTCTTCCTCAGTTATTGGTATGTCTCGTATTGTTTCCAAAAGCTCTCTCCTTACGGAGTTCAACCACTTCCTATAGTAAATTGCTATGCTTTTAATGCGGCTATTCTCGCTGCCTTCTATATCTACCCAATTTGCATCTTTTTCCATTATACACCTCAATGTATTTTGGTTTTAAAAAGCACAGGGAGACTTGCTGATGTGAATCTTGTGCATACTCCCCGGTCTGGCAATACAAGTATTTCTCGTATTGCTTTACACACTTAATTCACCCGCCACGCCTCCCCTAGCGTGGGCACGCAAGTCTCCCTGGCTTCTACGCGGATTCCCTTTCTTTTCTCTCTCTCTTTCTTTTAGCAATCCTCTTACTTCTATTCTTCTCTCTCTGAAGGGGGCTTTCGATATTAAACTTATTACAGAGGCGGCCGAAGGCACCAGGTACTATCCCTAGTGCTTCATCGGCAAAAGAGTTAGAGCTGCAAAGGCGCGCAGCCCTAACCACCTCCTCCTTCGTGATTGTTTTTGTGTCCCTGTATTGACTACGACCCATTTTCAGTACCCTCAACGGAATAATCGGCTTGAATCTCCAATACCTCAGTCGCGGTCTTCTCTCTGGACCAGTCGTGAAGCTGGAGGTGTTTCTTCATAATAGTCTGTGGTGGCAATCCCTTGAATACATCGGTGACGCCGTTATATAGGCGCCATAAATCTCGATTTGGGAATTGTTCATTTTCTTCCCAGTGCTTTCTCACTGGGTTCATCTGGTTAGGGCTTATTATTCTCTTGCCCCACATTTCGCCGATTAGTCGATAGGCTTCAGAGTCATCCACGGGAATTTCTTGCATTAATCTAATATCATTCTGAAGGTCATGCCAGCCATTTGTTGCTTTATGGAAAGATAATATCAGGTTGTCTTCAAGATACTGAAAGACATTACCGGTATGCTTGCGCATAACCGTTATCTCCCCACTTATAATTCCGTTTGTGCATACGGTTACTTGGCCTCCTACTGCTACAGCTGCAAGCATACTCTTATCTGTTGAATTTCTACCAGCAATAGCCAGTTTGATATCATCTCTTTCTTCATGATCGAACGCTTGGGTCATGAACATTTTACCGCCGTCATTACTAACGCAGTACCTGGCTCCGTTCAGGCTGAATCCCTGGGGACCCAAGATCATTTCGCCAATCCTGTGGACATTATGGGCGAATTCGTAATGAGCTAGCGGTGTGTAGCTCTTAGTTTCTGGTTCAAGGGGGCTTATTTGCCTTAGGTCATCGAACAGTACTTCTTCGTGGCCTCTTTTGGATTCCATAATTTCGGTCATTTCTTTCTCCTTATATTATGAGGGATAAAATATAACGGATAAGTATTCTGCTTAATACTTATCCGAATTCTAACTCAGCGCCACAAACCCCGTGGCAAATGCCACAAATGGCGTGGCAAATGTCTAAAAAGCGTGGCAAATGTCTAAAAAACGTGGCGTAGTACATAAAGTGTACTACGTAGTACACCAAGTGTACTACACCTTTTGTAGCATGTTCCACACCTTTTGTAGCATGTTCTACACCTTTTGTAGGACATCCTACACCTTTTGTAGGACATCCTACACCTTTTGTAGATAAGAGGGTCGGCCGGTGGAAATGGCACCGGTTCGGGGGCGCGACCCCCTCCGACCCTCGGACTCACTAAAACGGCAGGTCTGATGTATCGGTTTTTACCTGTGGCGGCTCTTCTCCTTCCTGGGTTAGCCCTACGTCCTTGACTAGGGGGTTGACGCGATCGCATACTATTTCAACGCCCTTAATCTCATTCCCCTGATCGTTAGTAAATGCATAGCTTCTCAGTCTCCCATTAACTAACACTGGGGTTCCCTTATTTAACCTAGCTTCCAGCCTGACAGCCTGTTCTGCCCATACTGAACAGTTAAAGAAGCTTGTCTCTTCTTCCCAATCGTCCCCCTTTCTGTAAGAACGGTTTACTGCAATACTGAAGCGCCCCTTTGGGGTTCCATTCCCGCCTACTGATTGGAGTTCGTAATCTCCGGTGAGTCGGCCCATGATGCTTACTGTGTTGTGATTCACCATCTTAAATTCTGACATCTCAACCTCCTTGATTAGGGTTATTTTTTTCTCTTCTCTACTACATTAAATATTGGTTTTGAAAAATCCTATAGACAGTTAAAATTTGCTTATTGCCTGCTACCCCTCCCCGTTCCCCCGGCCAACTTTAACCAATACGACCACTACGCACTTGTTTGATCCGGTCTTCCATGGTTCCACCTCCTTTCCGGTAAGAGTTGTGTTTTGGTGTGGCTGGTGTCGGCGATAGGCTTGGGATGGCTACGGGATAGAGCCGACACGTGGGAGGGCGAAGCAGCCGCCCTGCTTTTTCTTTCCCTTTTCAACTTCAAAGAAAATTGGTTTTGAGTAGCAGTGATGGGCAAGCTGGCGGGACGTCCATGGACAGCAACCCGAGAGTATATGGACACTATCACCAACGTACAAAAAAAGGGGAGGCAGGCCGAAGCCCACCTCCCTGGCATTCAGATTAAGCTATCTCCCCTTTCTCCCAATCCCCTAGCAACTCTGCGCTGGCCCTTTCGTCAGCGTATTCATCCAGGGCTTCGTCTACTTCCTCCCTGTCGGCCCAGTCTTCAAACTGGGTATCGACGTGGAAGGTTCCATCCACGCCCCAATCCCCAGTTATTGTAAACGAATCACACCGCGGATCAAACGCGATGTGATTATATGTGAGGCCCTCCAATTGGGCCTCTGCCAACTCCCTACGAGTCGATAACTGGTCATCGTCCTCCCGGCCAACGTCATAGTGACGCTGGCGGTCGAACGTGTCTGCTTTGGACAGAACATCTTCCGTCCAAAGTGATGCGGTGTTTTGAACCGCATCGACTAACACAACCGGGTCGCCGTTTTCTGCGGCTTCCCCCAAAACCTCTCGTTCCAGCTGACCACCATTGTGGCCGCTGCGGGTGACATGAAACACGTCACCCGAATATTTGCTGCGCAGGGTGAAATCCCACGCTGGCAACGGTTGGGCTTGCGCCCACTCGTGGCCAGTTTCGGTGTACTGCAAATGTGTATTGCCATAGTACGCTGTTCCGGCGTACTCGTGGCAAGAATACGGTAGGCTTTTATCCCACCTACCGTTTATAAACCTCCCCAATTCCAGGGAGGAATCTTTTGGCCCAGAGTTGGGGAATGTCGCCCAACCCTTGTCAGGGTGATTGGCTATTTTGACATAGCCATTCGCACCCAGGTAAGTCGATTGCACACGACCTACCTGAAACGCTTTCTGGCGATTTTTGTCGCCCTTGCCAAAGCACATTGCCTTGGCTTTCCGTCCAACCTTCCGGCGGCGGTCCATCTCCGCCACCTTCTTTTCCAATTTTTTGCCAGCTTCTCGCTTGGCAAATTTCTCCTTTAAACCTTTAAAACTTGCTTCACAACTACGACATATACTCCCTGCCACTAAACCCGCGTCCTCTCCTCTTAGCAATTCCTTGCAACTTGGGCATTTGATTTTGTTTTGCGAGTTGTCGATTATTCCCTGAATTACTTTGTCCATTTTTTAATCTCCTTATAAAATGAAACTGCCTCGCCAACGGTGCAGAAGGTAGATCCTTCTCCGCTGGCGAGGCATTGTTTTTTCCTAATCAATGATGCATCTACAGATGGTTTTTTGAGTAGATGCATCAGAAACCGTTTATCTTATCATATTACTGAAGAATAAGCGGATTCTACTATTGAGTCTATCCAGATAAGCAAAGCGGGGCCGTTCTCAACCGGCCCGCCATTTGGCGTGATTTTAATCGGCCTGATTTCTGCAACTTCTATTTCCTCGAAGAATAAATCCCTAACATCAATATCCTCGAAGATTAAATCAGCGCTAGGCGATTCCCACCCTGACCCCATGCCAGTAAAGCTTACGGTCCCTTTTACCTCCCAACTTGCATAGCCCCCATCGACGAGATCACCACAGTTACTGCAGTTTCCTGTGTAATAGCTGCCAGGTACCATGTTTGTTGACCAGATAAGCAAAGCGGGGCCGTTCTCAACCGGCCCGCCATTATTTGCTGCAAGGTGTAGCTTTTCCCCCCAATCATCAAGGCGTTGACTGCAACTATCACATGTGAAAACAACTCTTTTACCAAATTCAACTTTCATCTCATTCTCCTTACGATGTTGTAGTGAACAGACACTGGAGACGATCTCCAGCGCCTGTCCACTTGATTGCAACTGATAAGATTAAAACGGGCAATCAATTATATCTAAAAGGCAGACGGGACATTCTGTGCTTTCAATGTCCTCCTCTACTACCAAGCGGCGAATGCCTTTCCATTCTCCAGCAATCTTTGCAATTTCACCTTCGCAAATATCGCAAATTGTCGCTTCAGTGATTAGTAAACGTTCCATCTCATTCTCCTTACGATTTTGAGTTGTTTGGAACTAGCTCCCCGATCTCTATCGGTCTTCGATAGATCAGAACTACGCTAATCTCTGAAAGGGAAATCTTTGACGCCCTGCTTTTTAGGGCGGCACCGGTTTTTGGGGACAGATTTTGCTTTTAGAGATTTTAGGTTCATTTCACGCGCGCGAAATCGCAAGCGTGTTTTTGCCGCTAAACATTCCTTGTCCCTCCTCGCACCGAAATGTTGTTGGACGTGTTCGTCCTGGGATACTCCCCAAGAATCTTTTATATAATAAAAAAATGCGGCAATATACGTGGTGGGGGGATGGTGACTATGCGGTTTTCATAGTCACCGAGGATACAACATCCTTTTATATTGGGGGGATTAAAAGAAGTAGTTCTTATCTTTCGTGGACCTATAGAGAGAGAGACAAATTTGGCGCGCGTTTTTTCTTTTGCGCGCCTGCACACACGCTTTTTCTTTTTGTGTGTGCCAATTTGATAACTAGCGGAACGTAGTGACCCGTGCCGCATTGTGCTATAATGCGCGACAGCATTTACCAACGGTGGGTAGTGCAGGGTTTTTGGGGGGTTTTGCTTTTGCTGACTTTTCCTTATGTTATGCCTACCAAGGAGGATATAATATGGCAATTAAAGCAATAGATAAGCGTGAAGATGTGCCGCTGGAAACGCGGCTGGTGGAGTTCATGACTACGCCGCTGGAACTGCGTGGCAAGACGCCTGATTTGCGCGCATTTGCCAAGCAGCAGGGTGTGCCAGCTAGCACCCTGGTTCACATGTTAAAGACAGACAAAAGTATCCAAGCGGCACTGAAAGGCGTGGCTGGTGGTGCGCTTTTGCGGGTGCCTAATATACTGGCAAGTTTAGGTGATGCAGCAGAAGGTGGAAGCATACGGGCAGCCGAAGTCTATCTTGAGTTTGTTCGCAAGACGCTGACAGACCAGCAGTTTATGAGTATGCAAGATGGCTCAAGGGATGTGGAGACACTGGTAGACCAAGCAGTCTCTGGTGCCCAGCGGATGCTGCAACATGCGCGTGAACATGTGAAGGTAACCGTAGGCATCGACATGACCAATAGAGACAGAGGTGCCCAACGTAAACAGAAGGACCAGTTTCATGATAGGGTGCAAGCTGCGGTGCTGTTGGAAGGGCCTAAGGAAAGTGTGCCGACACCGGATAAACAGCCGGTTATGTTGGACCTGCAAGCTAAACATGCCTCGCCCCCGGCGGGTGGTGATGTTGATACACAAGAGGAATAACGCGTTCTGCGGGTGGGGTTTACTGAGGCTACGCGCCGGTTGAAGCCGGGGTATAAGAGGACAGGGGTGGGTGGTTTTTGGTGGATGCCGACAAAGGAAAAGATGGAAGAACAGAGGCCCCCGGTGGGGGGCCGAACCCCCCTTAAGGTCAACTTATCTTTTAGGATTGCCTCCTCGTATGTAAAATTGCTGAAAAGTTCGAGGATTCAGGTTTTAAGATTATAATCATCCCATAGATAGCTTTTATTTACATCAGTGAGACAGACGGGGCATTCTTTCCGCTTATGAAAGATGGCATATACGACTGTCCACAGGGCAAAGCCCCATACGACTCCTATTATAATACCCACGCCAAAGTATACCATATTAATTAATAGGTCCACATTACGGCCTGCGGTTTAGTAATATCATTATCTATATGTACAAAATTAGTCCCAACGCCTATGCGCCGTATACCAGCTTTAAGCGCAGCGTCTATTATTTTAAATTTATGCCTTGAGTTTTCGACTTTAACATCAACGGCATGGCCGCATTTACCCTGGAGGTCGTCAATATCTTTAGGGATATGGCTTGAGGTGGGTCTGCTTATGGATTCAGGGTGCCGAGAACAACGAACCCCGCTATTGATATAAAGGGGTCCTAGGGAATCTCTCATGGTTTGCAGTGATAGCATAAGATCTTGAGATATCCGAGAGTTGCCCTTGCATTTCCCGCATTTGCAGGCAACCTCTGAGTGGGAAAAGTTACGGGTGATAGACCCCATGTAGTATTCCTTTCTTAGTATTTCTTTTGTTTTTTTTGTTTCTTTTGTACAGAATTTTTAATTTTCTTGGCATAAGCGGCTGCCGCCTTCTTTCCCTTGGGGGTATAGGCGAACTTCTTGCCTCCTACTTTAGGCATTTGCTATTCCTTTCTTTTAAGGTACAGGTTTCCCAGGCGCCCCGCCCAAAATCGTATCTTTGGGACTCCCGACTCCCTTCACTTATTTATGAAAGTCCCGCCACGCTGGACTAACTGAATGGCTGCGGTTATATAGTCAGTAAGACGCACACTACAGCGATTAGTGTCACAAGGGTTAAGTGCTAACCCAATCGGCTTATACCAGCCAATCGTTGGTGGTGGGCCTCCCGGCCTCACACCCTGCTAGGGCTTACGCACGTAGGCGCTTCGAGGTTTCCCTCAGAGGATATTTGAACTTCCCCTAATAGCTGGTGGGGACGATCCCCACCAGCTAACTATAAGGAGAATGAACAAAAATGAACTGGGTCAGGGCAACGCGACCCTCCAGCCATTTGTATAAAATATAAGGCAAGGCTATCCCTGGGCGCAATCTCTTTTTCCAGGGTAAATACTCAGAAGCTTATTTTTTGTATGAGTATTTCTGAAAATAGTCTGAGTTAAAACTTCACCAACACTGGCGCGCCTGTAGAGATGGTCGCGTATTTCGTCTTGGTGCGGGACATAGGTTTGACAAGTATCTTTTCTATCGTAAAACTTCCATATTAAGTCACCTACCTCTTCATCCGTTAGCCAGGGCATAAAATTATTAAGAAAACTAAAGCTAATGGCTTTATTTCTTTTATCCCCGCTATTCGCCCAAGAAGTGGAATCTACAGAATCAAAAGGAAAGTAATCTATATACTGACCTAGCCTATAGCCATGTATATAGATTCTTAGCCGCCCGTTCTCGTCTGTGTTACCCGTGGATAGCCTATCGAAGCAATCGCATAGCCAGGTAAAAACCTCGTCTTTATTATTTGTCTTTTCTTTAGTCCCTAAAGCTACTATGCCAAACTTGTCTTCATAGTAGTCAAGAAAGTGCAGGTTTTCACCTTGGTGAAAGCAGGGGATAACAGGCAGGCCAAGTGCTTTCAATTTCTCTGAAACTTTTATCGAATTCTCAGGGTCGTCATTTACTGATAAGTCGCCCGCGACCAGCCAGAGGGCATTTTTTTCATTCGACTCAAGGGCAAAGTCAATATATTGATTTAAATCTATAGTCTGCCTCTGTTGCCAGGCAGAAAAGGCCCCAGAATCTAGGAATACAGACTCAAAAAATCCGGCCCGTTTCTTTGGGGACCACTTAGCTGGAAGCGGATTATAGAATGATTCCAGTACAGGCTTACCCCTTAAGGTGTTAAGTCTTGATGTGGCTTCTTTCCCACTCATAGAAAAAAACATTTTCATCTTTTTTTAGCCTTTACAACTTCCTGATAAACCCTAATATCAAACTTGCTTATATTATTCTTCCCAGGAGATCGAAAGTCTTCATATTTGGGATTATAATTAATACAAGCTGATCTTTCGACCTTAAAAGAATCAAGATCCATGGTTTGGTCCAGCGGGTATAACTTATTGGGCGGCAGTATCTTTATTTTCATTATCTGAAGTATTATAGTATATGAACCTATGGCTCTGATTCTTATGCGGCACTATCTCTACCTTAAGGTATTCATCACTAAAGCCATCAGGATTATCTATTCGGATCTTGCCTGACGAGGTAAAGATGGTTATTCTGTTATTCTTGGCATCAAACCTGCAAGATCGGATGTTCGTCCTGGGCTTCTTCTTTTTGGGCTTCTTCTCCATGGGCTCCTCCTCCATGGTATCCGGCAATATATCTAGCGCCATTCTCATAGGCAATGACTCTCCCTTTCATCTCAGAGGGTGATCTTAGCTTTCCCGCAGGGACAACTAAGTTTCCATACCTATCTTTTTGACTAAGAGGTAGAAAGTTTTTTGCATATTCCCATCCAGCCAGCCTAATAACATTAATATTCTCTATTCCTAATTTTTTCCAATAATGATCAGGAACAGCTAAGCAGAAAAGCGGGGCGCGAACCGTTTTACCTGCAATAACCCTGCACACAAGGTCAGCTTTTCTCTGCATTGCCGCCTTAACCTCAACCCACATACTGCCCCCGGACGGGGATTTAATTAAAATATCCCCATCCTTTCTTTTTCCCTTGGTTAATTCAAAGCACGGTTCTATGTCCTGACCCAAGTATAAGCTCCACGCTACCTCGCATAATAACCCTATCCAATCAATCTCTAGTCCGGTATAAGCAGTTGTTACTTTCCGGTCCTTAATATTGCTTGCCCTATTCTGATCACTCCTTTTAGGGGCATGGGCTCTTATTCTTTCTCTTATTTCATCAGATATAAATACCTCTCGACTAGCAGGCCACCACCGGGACCATGGGGAGGTGTCCCAGGGTGGCTTGCGAGGAGCCCTTTTTTTCTGGTGCCTTTCCAAGCAATAAAGGCGATCAGCAAAGTCTAGATCACTTTCGATAGGCAAAGAACTGTTCCTTTGTCATTTGTTGGGCGCAGGAGCCCGAATTAGCCACAACATATATATAGCCAGGAAGGAAGCTATCATCAGGCCGTATTTCAAACCTGGAAACAAGCTCCCCAAGGTCCATATCAGAAACCGTGTCCGAGTGCCCATAAATCCTATCACGCCTGTCTAACGGGGGCGGATAGGGGAGGATCTCGTCTAAATCCACATTAGTGTCCATGAACATAATATAAAAAAGCCCCCTCACCGTGTCAAGAAAAAAATGGGCTTTCATGTTAACACGAAGTTATTAAATTTAATGAAGTTCGGTGTTAATGGCGCTGGCCCCTCAAAATGCAACTTTTCTTGTATGCATAAACACAGAAAGGAGGTTTCTATGCCCAGTAAGTCCAGAGATAAGGGCTATAGGTATGAAAGAAAAGTAGTGGAGTGGCATCAACGAAATCAGGTAGTATGTGAGAGGGTTCCACTCTCTGGAGGTGCGGGTGGTTCTTTTTCTGGAGATGTTGTAATTAGCGAAACTCCACTACGGGGAGAAGTTAAGGCGAGAAAAGACGGGCAGGGTTTTAAGAAGATAGAAGATTGGCTAGGAAGCAATGATATATTGTTCTTGTATCGGGATAGGAAGGATCCCATGGTAGTTTTGAGCCCCTCTGTTTATATTACGTTAATACAAGCCTATCATGAACAGGAATCAAATGTTAATTGACAATGAAAACGATTACGTCTTGATTGGCGAAGCCGCTGATATCTTAGGCGTAGCTAAAGAGACTATTAGACGATGGGAGAAGCGAGGCTTGCTTCTTTGCGAGAGAGACGAAAACGGCAAGCGCGTCTTTCGGCGTGGAGATCTTAGGCCTATGCTTATTCACTGCTATGGGAAAACAAACAAAGCCGAACATCACGGACCTTACCGACTTGATGGACATATTGCACCTGATGCGCCACGATCCATCTCTAGGCAGCGCGCTAGAAGCACAGTATCCCCAAGAGTACCGTAATGCGTTACGCTTAGCGTCTGTCCCGGCACTTATGTATCAGCCATTTGCTACTGCCAGTGATCCAGAGGGTGCCCAAGTAGGGTTCCTGTCATCGCGGGCTAGGAATAAGTGGGCTATTACTGGTAATAGGTGCGGGAAGACACTAACTGCGCTTATTGAGAATTGGTATGATTGCATGCTGCTGGATCCTATTACTGGAGGCCCATCAAGGAAGTTTTTTGAGCCAATAGGGATGTGGGTCGTAACGGATACTGAGGAAACGAGTATTGATATAATTGAGAGGACGTTCGCAGAACAATGCTTGGGCCTAGATGAGGGAGGTATGGGCTGGCAACTTGTAGATGATAAAGTGTCATATAGTAGGAAGGGGGGCTTTTCTGACCATATGGTCAGATTTTATAACGGATCGTGGATACGATTTAAGTTTTCTACCCAGAAGAGAAGGACTTTCCAGGGGGAGTCGCTGCATAAAGCGCACTTAGATGAGGAACAACCCCCTGATATCTATTCTGAGGTAAGAACTAGATTAATAGATCAGCATGGATACTTCATAGGGACAATGACTCCTATCTATGAGAAATCAAAGGGAGTTTCATGGGTATATGAGGATTTATATATACAAAAGGAGGCTAAGAATCTAGAATTTCACCATTGGACCCTATGGGATAATCCATATATAACAGCAGAAGCAAAAAAAGAACTTATGACCGAATGGCAGGAGGATGAGATAGAGGCGCGGGTGTATGGAATGTTTGTTCCTATGGGTGTAAAGCTTGCCTTCTCTGGCGACTTAATACGTAAACAAGAATTAACCTGCGAAACGCCAGAGGAAGCGACCCTAGGATTAACCCCAGACGGGAAAGTTGAGTTAGTATGAGCCATACAATTAGAATCTGGGAAAAACCTACTGAGACAGGGGTTTATGCCATTGGTGGGGACCCCGCCGAAGGCCTGGAAAGGGGCGATGATTCGGTCCTAGAAGTTGTGAATTGTAAAACCGGCGTTCAGGCAGCAGAGGTCCAGGGGAAAATAGAGCCGGTCATGTATGGGGAATTGGCCTTTATGTTGGGAACTTACTATAACAATGCCCTTGTGGGAATTGAGTCCAATAAGGACCTGACTCCTGTTAAGGTTTTGTTTGGATTGAAATACCCTAATACTTATATGGAAATGGCCGAAAAGGGACGCGCCTATAGGAGTGCTACTGATAGGCTTGGGTGGCAAACCAACCTTAGAACTAGGCCCCAATTAATAGCACAGGGGAGGGCATTTATGGCAGATGGGTCCGTCACTTGCAAGTCAAGGACTCTTGTTTCTCAGTTCAAATCCTTTGCCCTCCATATGGGAAAATTCCAGGGCCTCCCTGGGAGTCATGATGACTTAGTTATGGCGTGGCTTATAGCAATAGAGATGATGAAGTTAACCCTAATGCGTGAAGATATGAAAACAAGGACTTTATATCCCTTAGTTGATGGCAATCCGGTTGAGGTCACAATGGAAGACGTAGACGAGGAAACTAGCTATGAGGACAAGCTAGTCGCGCGAGTTAGGGAAAAAGAGAGGGATTCAGAGGGTAACTTTGGTATATCAGGAATGGGGGCTTTGGTATGACAACCACTATATTTGTATTGGCTTTTGCGGGGCATTTTATTTCGATTGTGGTGATACTGGCCCTACTGAGGCAGCTCAATAATGAGAGAGGTGAACGCAAGGAAATGCAAGATCGCTACAGGGAATTAGCATTACGTGTGCGAGCTGTCCAGCTCCGAGAAGAGGTGCCAGATGAAGACAGATCTTATGCGGGAATCCAAATGCGCCCCTTTGAACACTCAACAACTACTGAAATGGACGGATCATAATTTGCTGAGTCGACGCAGGGGTTGGCTTCATTCTGAAGGAGTTGTCAATATGGAGATTAAAAGTAGTATTAATCAAGGATTGCCTAGAAGTAAGGGAAATACGGCCACGCTAATAGGAAGTGATGGCTCTACAAAGTCCGTTGTTTCTAGTATAATGTCTAAGGAAGAAGAGGTGCCTGCCGTAGAGGAGATTGTTCCTGAAGAAAAAAGACACGCATTAGCCGACGAATATGAAAAAACTTTAACTGAGGGTTATTCTGAATGGAGAAATAAGAGTATAGAAAAAGAGCCAGAGGCTCCAGATAGTGAGGTGGAGCCTGTTCTGACTGAGCCGATTACTGTTCCATGGGAACAAAGCTGGATAGACTTCCAGTTTATGCAATTTATTTTTGGCCATATGATGGGAATCCCTAGGTGTGGGGAGAATTTTTCAGCCTTTGCTGTGAGTAACTCGCAGTCCCAGGGGCAGGTTCTTATATCGCCCCTGGGGGCATCTGGTAGTGATCTACTTATCACTGTTAATGCAGAAGATTGGAATAATTATCTAAATGGCTATTTGAATAGCATTGAAACTAAATTGAGGGTAAGTCAGGGGATTCCTGATATGGATAGAATGAAAAGGGACAAATCGCTTGCCGCTATAGTGTCTATACTTGAATCCATAGGAAGTGCTAAAGACTTGGCAGATAATAATATACAGGAATCGCCTGCCTCTGGGAGCCAGTAGAATTTTTTCTACCAGCGCCAGTAGAATTTTTTCTACCAGCGCTAGTAGAATTTTTTCTACCAGCGCTAGTAGAATTTTTTCCACTTGGAAAAATTCCGAGATACTCGGAAAAATTCCGAGATACAGTTTATTCTTCCGCTAGTCTTATATAAGTGAGGGGGGTAATGCGCCTTGACTTTTTAAAAATATAGTGGTATAATACGGATTATATATATCACACAATATAGTGTATGTTTTAAAAGGAGTGATACATTGTGGCCGAAGAGGTATCGACTTCTCCTATTGCAGGCAGGGAAAAAGCCCCAAAAACCGAAGAAGAATATGTCAAGTTTTCTTCTGATGTTTGGGGGTATGTAAAAGGATCCCGCGATGGGTTGGAATATCGGATAAGGGAAGCTCTGCATTTCCTCCTAGGAGATCAATGGATAAGATATCTTCCTTATTCCCAGAAATTCACCAAGCATAGTTTAGATGACTGGATTCCCACCCCCGTAACAAACTACCTACCGAAGCATTTTGATCGTATAATAGACATTTTTATTTCAGGTAATATGATGCCGGTGATTTCCGCTGCTGGAGATGATCAGGCTGATATTGAAGCGGCCCACGCAGCAGAAAGGGTGCTTCATCATGAGTTCAATCGGCTTCAAACTGAAACCAATCTGTATGGCCCCGCAGCTGGATGGCTAGTCTTAGCGGGAAATGCCGTAATGTATGCTGGCTGGAATCCTAGATCTGGCAATAAAGTCAGGAAAAAGCAATTTGATTTAGTGTCAGAAGATGTCCAGGCAGATGTTATGGTTTGCCCTACTTGCGCGACAATGTATGAGTCCGAACTCGCGCCAGAACGATGCCCAGAATGTGCGTCCTTCTTAGAGCCACAGAAGGCTCCTTTATATGAGGAAAGCGGAAAGAAGGCTGTAGAGAAAAAGGAGGTCCCTAAATTAGACGCACAGGGCAATCCTATATATAAGGAATACAAGATGGGGAATGTTGAGGAGAATGTAGTTAATCTTCTTAACTTCTACCCAATGCCTGCTAGGACTTGGGATAGGGTTCAGTATACAGTTGAAACAGAACCCATGTCGATAGAACAGATTAAGTCTATTTTTGGAAAGAAAGCAGCTGACGTAACCGCTGAGTCAATAGAGCTTGAGGAATGGTCTGGGGCTCATGATATTGATGAATCTTATTCTGGTGAAACAGAAAGCAAGCAAAGGGATCATGCCCTCGTTAAGTGGATGAGGTTTAGGCCGAATGATTGGTGGAGCCAGGGGCAAACAATCATAGAGGCCAATGGGAAGATATTGCATACGGGGAAATTAGATTCACCTGACGGGGATCTGCCTTATGAGTTGGTTCGATATAGGGAGGTCCCTGGATATTTTTGGGGGGCATCGGTTTTTACTGACTTAATCCCTGCACAAAGAAGGGTTAATTCAGTTGATTCTCATCTTGTTCAAAACAGAAAAAAGATGGTATCGTCACAATGGTTAGTCCCTGAGGGGTCGGGAGTAACTAAGATAGATGGTCGGTCTGGGTTGGTTATACCATATAATCCGCATTCTGCTGGAGGTTATAAGCCAGAAATAATACATCCTACGCCAGTTCCGCAGCAAGTAGTTAATGAAAGAAGCCAGACCATTATGGATATGGAGGAGATGTCTGGGGCTAGGGAGGTATTACAAGGGGATGTGCCTCCTGGCCCAGAAACAGGTGTTGCTGTGGAACATCTTGTGGAACAGGCCTATAAGAGATTCTCCCCTTCAATAAAACAATGGAGGGCAGCTTGCGTTCGGCATGAACGTAGAAAACTTCTTCTTTGTGCCAAGCATTGGGCACAGCAGCGGCTGGTTAAGGTTCTGGGGGATAATCAATTTACTGAGATGTATCATTATTCCCGCGCAGACCTAAAAGGTGCGCAGGATATGAGTATAGATATGGGTTCCGGTCAAGCCTTTTCTGCGACAGCAAAAATGCAGCGCGTGATGAAAGCGGCGCAGCAGGGATTTCTTGGAGATATACAAAAGCCTGAAATTAGAGGGAGGTTACTAGAAAAGCTTGAGATCGAAGGATTCGATATGGAGTATGCGAATGACGCAAAAAAAGCGCGTCGAGTACTTAGGTCTTTAGTCCAGGGGGAGGAACCCGAACAGTTAATTCCCGAAATAGACAATCACCAAGTGCAATTTTCTATTCTAAGAGAATATATATTAACTTCCGAGTTCTACCAGTTGCCACCAGAAAAACAAGAAGCAATTACTGGAAGGGCAACGCAGCATCAGCAGGTCATCCAGCAAAGACAGCAACAAGCACAACAGGCTGCACAGGCAGCAAAGGGCGCCCCTTCTCAGATGGCAAGGGGGATCCAACAACAGCAACCACCACAGTAAAAGGAGATTCCTATGTCTGAAGCCACAAACCAGCAAGCCGAGGCAGCGCCGGTAGATGTGGTCCCTGAACAGGTAACTGATCAGGACTTTAATGAGCTTTTTTCTGCTAATGCAGAAGCCAGGGGGGAGTCTCAGCCTCAAGCTGAGACACCGCAAGCTGAGACATCGCAAGGGGAAGTCACGGAAAACGCCGAGGCTCCTTCGCAGGAAGAAGATAGGATAGGCGCCCTTGAGAACACTGTTAAGGAAATGGCTAGAGTTGTAGTCCAGAACGCACAGCAACAACAGGCACCACAGCAGCAGCAAGTAGTCCAACCAGAGGTACCAATAGAAGACCGACTAGCTAGCGAGAATCCGCAAGATCCTGAGGGAGTAAAATGGCTGGTGGGACAAGTAAAGCAGGTCGTATCTGAAGAGCTGAACAAGGAACTAAATCCGCTGAAGCAGGGTTTAGGATATGTTCATAATCAAATTACCCAAAATCAATCAGAAAAGGTTGTTCAGGATTTTGACCAGCATGTAGATGAGGTTATGAATAATCTTCAGGTTGATAATGACTATGATCGTAATGTTATGAAAGATGCGGTTATACAAAGGGGAATGAAGCAATACGGCCAGCAATTCTCACGGCAACACGTTCCCGCGTTGTTGCGAAATATAAACAACGAACGCTTAGAGGCCCGACATCAAACCTCAAATTCAATAGATGCCGAAGTGTCTCAGAATGTTCAGGATACTCCTCCAGTGCAAACAGGCCAAACGGGTAAAACTGCCGCCCAGTCACTTTTCTCTGGACTAAGAGATCCAAAGAATAAGGATCTTGATTTCCGGGGAGAAGGAATGACCAAGACGGTTTTGGAATATCTGGGTGATGCAGCAGCAGCTGTAGGCAAGCGCACTATGGGGTAGCCGTTATAAAAGAAGGCTAAAATGGCTACAGAACAGTCAGTAACTAGTTTTGATAAGGCTCTAAAAGAGTTTTATCTTCCTCGCTTGCAGTCTACGATTAACACTGACCGCATCCTTCTAACGAGAATACAGAAGGACGTGTCTAAAACTGATGCTAGTGGCCGTCATGCGACGTGTCCTATTAACATCAGACCCTCCCAAGCAATGGGTTCCCGCCACGGAACCATAGGAAGCCCCTCTCTTCCTGCACCTCAGAATCAGACAATCATAGCCACTACGATTCCATTCGCATATAACTATGCAACGATTCGTATAACCCACCCGGCTATTGCTGCGTCTAAGAATGATAAGGGTTCGTTTGTGCGCGTAGTTGGCTCAGAAATGGACGGCATACGTCGTGATCTCAAAAATGATATCAATCGTCAGCTTTTTGGGGATGGTTCGGGCACTTTGGGAAGGGTAAATGATGACACTGGAAGCGCAGAGGCGACTCATACCGTAGAGGCAGGGCATTATATTAAGCCTGGTATGTCTCTTGTTACCTCTGCCGCAAAAGATGGCACAGAGGCTGTAGCTGCTGGAGTGACTGTTGTCACTTCTGTAACTGACACCACCATAACCGGTAATCAAGTAGCGATGGCGGATAATGCGTATATATTTCGCGATGGCACCTTTCTGGGCAAGGTTGGCACTACGAACGGTGAGGGTGGCGCGGATATGATGGGTCTTTCTGGTATTATCTATAGTAACGCTGATGAAAGTGGCGGCCTTACTGTTCTTCAGGGTATCGATAGGTCTACTTATCCTGAATGGGACGCACAGGTTGTTGATGGCGGTAATAATGATATAGATGAAGCTGAACTTGACTCGTTGATCTTGAAGGTTCAGGAACAGGGCGAAGGCGACCCCTCTCTTATGATAACTAGCTCCACTCAGTTCCGTAAGATTGGCGCATTGATGACTGCGAATCGTCGCTACACTCCAGCTCAAACATTGGAAGGTGGTTTCCAGGCTCTTGATTGGGCTGGAATTCCTATTGTTTGGGATAGGGATTGTCCGAGGTGTGGAGACAATGGCATCCGAGATCAGCTCTTCATTCTGGATGAAGATGACTTTGCGGTCTATCAGCTTCAGGATTGGGACTTCGATGACACTGATGGTGGTGTATTGCATCGCCAGCAGGGACTTGCTGCTTATGATGCGACTCTGTTCTATTATGCCGAGTTGGGCTGCATGGCTCCTGATGATCAGGGTAAATTGATAAACCTCGCACGTTAAGTTAACCGGGGGAGGGCTTTGCCCTCCCCCAACTCCCAAAGGACATATAAATGTATATACCGGATAGTGGGTTTATGAAGCGTTTAAAGAAGTTCGATGACAAACTTAACGTGCGCTGGAAGGATTCCGCTAAGAGGTGGATGATAACCCGCTATTGCCCCCGACCCGGTAATTGCTATGAGGTTGAACTAGAGATAATGCAGGTAACTGGTGTAAATGGATCTTATGCGCCATTAGATCAGAGAGTTTTTGATACCTTGAAGAGGTATGATAATCATACTAGGGGCGCAGAAGCGGTCCTAGATGATATGCAAAATACCCAGGATAAGACAATAGGGGAGAAATTAAAGGACGAAGATAGGGATTTTAATGATATGCTTCGCTATGAGCTGGCTCCTAGGGCGGCAAAAATCGCTGATGACTTAAATGCTAGTAATATGCCAAAAGAAGACTTGAACGAAGAGATATACGGTAACTACTCGCAAGAGGAATTGGATACAGCCAGATGACTCCGTTAGAGATGGTAGAATCTTTTAAGGATCACTTGCATGCTGGAAATAATTTCTGGTCAGGAGGCCAAATATGGAGAAGGCTTTTTGATTCACAGCAAGCAATTATACGATATATTGTATCGCAAGATCCGTCTTTCTTTGTGGAGACACATGATATAGCCTTGGGTGGAAGTAGCCTTTATGATTTGCCTATAAATGCCCGCCTTGGGACTAGGTTAATATTCACTGAAAACAGGTCGAATCCTATAGGGACGGAAGTAGATTGGGCTTGGCTGGATAATTACCCAGACTTAAGCGGGACTGGATTGTCTAGCTTGGTAACGGGGGCCCATATAACGCTTGATGGGCAGCAGTTGCGTATAATGCCAGCAACTGGAAGCAGTCAGCCTTCTTCGGTTAGGGTCTGGTATTCTCCGTCTTTTGGGAACATGATTGAAGGAGTTGCCAATAGTGCTACCAGTACTACTTTGGCCTGTTTTACTGATTCGGCTCCGAATTATACAAATAGCCACGGATGGGTTGATCCTAGGGATGATTATTATAATGGCATGTGGATCATGATTACCTCTGGAACCGGCGCAGGCCAAATGAGGAAAATCAAAGATTACACTGGATCCACTAGGGTATTTACTGTTGACTCCTGGGATATTACGCCAAAGGGTAGAACAGATACGGAAGTTGATGAAGAACTCTCCTCATTCTGTGTTCTTTGTCCTGTCCCAGAGGATTTTCATCATGTTGTGGTTACCCATGCGGCAATGACAGCTACTGTTAAATCCAGAACTAGAAACTCCTCACTGCGGCAACAGTTTTTTGGTAGCAGATCTATGGCTGGTGAGCTTCACGAAATGTTAGCGTGGATACAAAAACGACAAGACACACGACTTCGCACGGTTATACCTGCTGATCTTGAGTCAATATAGGAGGATATTATGTCTAGACCAGGTAATGCTTTTGAAGGAGAAAAGAAAAAGGAAGGATCTATGCCTTATAAAGGAAGGCAGTGGGGAAAAGAAAAAGTAGATGAAAAAGTCCCACCCAAAAAGAAGGCATCCAAAAAGAAATGAGTGTAAACAGAGAAGAGGGAGGGCTCTTTTTTTCGTGGGAAGATAAGATAGGGGTTGAGGGTATTAATCAAAGAGCTTCCCAGGCACAACGGCGATACCGGGAGTTAACCAATTTCAACTGGAAAAGGACTGGTGCGCTTACCAAAGATAGGGGGCTTAGAAGAGTCAGCACTTCTACGCTGGAGAACGGCAGCCATGATACCGTTGCTGGCTTTGATGCCCATTTCAATGATGGCACCCACAAGGTATTGATTTTTCAAGAGACTGCTACTGCTGTAGATGTTTATGAGCTGGATTCTAGTAGGGCTTATAGCAAGCATTCTAATCCAAGCCTAGCCAAGGTCACTCCGTCTGTTATGCAGTTTGCCAATAAGGTTGTAATATTTGACGGAACGACTCTCCGCACTATGGATGGCAGTAGAAATTGGGCAACGCCTGGAAATAGCCTTTCTAACCCTTGTAAATTTGGAACTGTTTACGCCAACAGACTTATAGCTTCTGGTAATTCTACTTATCCTCAGACATTCTTCCCCTCCGGAATAAGAGATGCTGGTGAGTGGGATGGGGCCAATTCCGTAGCGGTAACAGGGGTCCAAGGGGAGTTAATAGAATCAGTAGGCAGATGTGGTCCCTATCTAGTTGTAGGAGGTAGGAATTTTACTAGGGTTTATTATTTAGGCACTGCATCGGCTAGGGATTGGGATTGGGACTCCCTTTCTGAAACTACGGGGCCTATTAGCTTTAAGTCTTTTGTCGATGTATCTCTATCCAGGGGAAATGAAACACAGGATTATGCGTTTTTCTGGGGAACAGAAGGCCCAATGATGATAGCGTATAGCGGTGGAGGGCTTCCTGTCCTTCACTCACTGTGGGAACCTCTGCAGTATGCCATATCAGGGGAAAATTACGAGGAGGTCCCTGCTATGGAGGTGAGTAATTTTACTGATATAGTGGCCTCTTGGATACCAGAGACAAGGGAAATAAGATTTGGATTTGCAACTCAAGGACAATCGGGAACGCCAAAGAATAATGCTTTTTGGTGTTTGGATTTTGACTCAGCGGTAGGATATGCAAATAGCTCTGGGAAGATATATCCAGCGTGGCGATTGAGAAACAATCCGAATATGGATGAGTTTCCTGCATCTACTATATTTCTAGCGACCCTCCACCCTGTGAATGGGATCGTAGATTCTGATGGCAAAAGAAAAGCCCTATGTGCTAGGAATGGGTCCGTATATGAGATGGATTCCCCAACAACCTATCTTGATGGGGTAAGCCCAGATGGGACGGGAGGGGTTGAGATGCCAGCTACAGTTCATAGGGATGGATTTACTGGCGAGGAGGACGGAGTAAGGGACTGGGTTAAATCTTGCGATCATGTGCATATTCAAACTTCTACGCCAGGTAATTTTAATCTTTTTGTTAATGTAACTGCGGATGGTGGCGGGTCTAGTGTTATAGATGAAGCAAATCTAAGTGGTGGGCTAACGGTATGGAGTGAATCCGCAGAAGATGGCACATGGGGAGAGGGCAGGTGGAATGCTAGTGATGTCCTCCCACTACGAACAGAACATGGGACAATGGGAAGGCGATTCAGCTTAAATATTTATGACAATGGTAATTGCACCTCAGAGTTAAACTTATACTCGTGGACCCTGCAGGGGTTTGTGGAGGATCAGAGATAATGCCAGAACTAACGCTAACATATGACGGGGCTAATGGTCGAGCCCAAAGCTGGAATCACGTCCAAACACCATTAGATGAGATAAAGACACTTATTAATACAACGGGCCTCGACTATTACAATATTAAAGATGATGGAATTAGGGCCTCTAACTTTAGGGCCCATGCTGGCCTTGAGGCTAATAGATTTAAAGTAAGAAACAACTCGGGTTCAACTATAGCTATTAATAGCCTTATATACGTCACTGGGACATATTCAGATGGGACCGATAGCTATCCCACAATAGCAAAGGCCGACTCGTCTGCTTCGCTTGGATCCAACTTTGAAGCTATGGGTATTCTTAGTTCCTCTGTGGACAATAATGCCGATGGGACTGCCCTGCTTTCCCTAGAGGTAGGCGGGTTAGATACCTCAGGATCTACTGTGGGTAATCCCGTTTACCTGTCTACTACAGCAGGGGGATGGACCTTAACTAAGCCCACTTCCCTTGAGTATATTCAGGTAGTGGGTCGAGTATCTGTAGTCCATGCTTCGACTGGGCGAATTGTTTTTGATCTCTCAGGCAATAGGGAGTCCATAGTTTTTGGAACTGCAGGCGGGTACGGCATATGGTTAGATAATGACCGAAACTCAGGAATAGGATCAGCGGCAGATAATGATTTAAGCCTACTTATCAATGGGGCAGATAAGGTAAGAATAACATCTAGTACTATATGCCCTCACACCACTAACGATCTAGATCTTGGAGAAAGTGGACGGCAGTTTAAGGATTTGTATATAGACGGAACTGCTAACATAGACAGCTTGACTCTTTCTTCTGGGGCGACAGTAACAGCAATTCTAGATGAAGATGATCTAAGTGGGAACAGCGCAACATCATTAGCAACGCAACAATCAATAAAGGCTTATGTAGACGCTAGGATTCTAACTGAAGATACAATAGCTGAATTAAATGATACTGATATAACTAGTCCTGGAGATGCGTCCTTGTTGATATATGATACAGGGACTTCTACGTGGAGGGATTATGTTGTATCGGGTGATATAACCATATCTGATACAGGTGTGGCAGCTATCCAGGCTAATAGTGTGGCGCTAAGCACGGATACTACTGGAGATTACGTTCAGAATATAACGGCTGGAACGGGTCTTACTAGTACTGGGGCAACTTCCGGTGAAAATATAGCGCACTCTTTATCTGTAGATGCATCGCAAACTCAGATTACAAGCGTAGGCACTTTGGGGTCACTAACAGTGTCCGGCGCTGTCTCCACGGGGGCGTTGACCAGCACGACGATAACGGGGTCTGGGAATATCAGTTTTGACGGGGGTGATTTTGTATTTAACGAAAGCGGCGCTGCGAAAGATTTTCGAATTGAGGGGGACAGCGAGGCTAATCTATTTGTTGCCGATGGGTCAGCTGATCGAATCGGCATAGGAACGGCGGCGCCTCAGAAGAAGCTGCATCTTCAGGCAGGTGATTCTGGGTTTTCAGTAACTCAAAGTCGTGCTGCTTTTTTATTAGAACAAAATGCAGACCATATATATCAAACTTTTATGACGGATAATGATAAAGCTGGCGGCTTTACGTGGGACGCAGGGGCGCCTGGTGGCACGGCATCGCAGAGGGCATTTTTCCAATACGCAAATGCCTCTGACGGAACAGGGTCTTTCCAGTTTGGGCCAAATTCTGCCGGAACCGTAGCGATGACGATCGCGAGTACGAATAACGTAGGCATAGGCGTGGCTGACCCTGGCCAATTACTCCATGTCTATGAGGATGCCACTGGGGCTTATGCTGCGTATGTCCAAAATGCACATGCAGATGGCTTGGGCCTAAAGATTGCTGCTGGAACTGCTGCTGGAGAATATGCTTTAAATGTAATGAACCGTTATGCTAATTCAATGTTTGTAGTGGACGGAAATGGTAACGTAGGCTTAGGCACGGAAACGCCTGACCTTATTTCTAATAGCAATTTCCCAAATGTATTGACTGTTTTCGGCTCAACTACAGGGAATGACAAGGCATCACTGGAGCTAGCCAGTAGAAGATCGGGCGCTGCCTCAGAAGTTGGGCGGCTGAGTTTTTGGAATAGCGAAGCAGCCGGGAACCGATTAATTGCTGGAATCACCGCAGAGACAGGTGCGTCTGGAACAAACTATGCTACTGAGAGAGGGCAATTAGTTTTTTATACAACCACCACCGCGAGTTCTGGCAGTGGGGTTCTTACCGAGAGGGTGCGGATTGACAGTGATGGTAGAGTAGGCATAGGCACGACGGCACCTGATGGTCCTGGGAAGACCTTGCACATTCAGACCTCGGAAATATCAGGTTTGACGGCAGACTCGAATGGGCAAAATTTAATAGTTGAGGATGATGGCGATGCGGGTATTTCAATTTTGGGGTCTGACACCAATGGGTCAATGTTAGTTTTTGGGTCAGCTTCAGATAGTAAGGGCGCAGCGATTGGATGGGTATATGATAGCGCAAATTCGCCAACCGAAGACTGGGATAAGATGCTGTCAATCGGTACGTGGAACTCAGGGGCGCAAATAAAAATACAAACTGGTAACGGTGCCGAGGCAGTTCGCATTGACAGCAGTGGAAACGTAGGTATAGGCACGGCGGACCCCACCATTTCCCGCGTTCACGCCTCGACTGGAACCTCTGGCGACTACGCCTTCCGAGGCACCACGACCAATACTGACCGCGGTCCTATCCTCGTAGAGAATACGAACGCCAGCTTTGGCGATATTATGATTAATGCAACGGCTACGAGAGCCGCAACGAGTGCTTTTGATTTGATGCGCCTTAATTCCGGGGCCGGTGCAGATGTTGAGTTCCTGTTTGAGGGTAATGGCACTGCCTATGCAGACGGTACCTGGGAAGCCAACGGGGCGGATTATCAGGAACTTTTTGAGTCCAGCACAGGCGCAGCCTTGGAGGTCGGCGTAACGGTTGTGATGGATGGGGATAAAGTTCGGGCTTCAACGTCTGACGATAGCGCCGACGATATTATAGGTGTTGTGCGACCTAAAGCCGATAATAAAAACTCTGCGGTGGTTGGGAATACCGCCTGGAGTAGATGGACTGATAAATATCTGACGGATGACTACGGCGTCTATCTGCGCGAAGATGTGGACGTTTGGACGTATACTGAGGAGGAGGACGAGAAGGCGGTATATGCGAGGGATCAGGCTGCCGATTGGGTACCCCCAGTCGGTGCAGTAAAATCTACTGAAAGTGTAAGAAAGCTAAATCCTGAATATAACAAATCTCAATCGTACCAGCCTCGTAAGAATCGGGCAGAGTGGAATTTAATCGGGCTACTGGGGCAGATCCAGATAAAGAAGGGGGAGAAGGTTAATTCAAGATGGATAAAAATGAAAGACATCAGTGATGCAGTTGAATTGTGGTATTGCCGATAAGGAGGTAGCATAATGGCAGTGGAATACACCTTAAATATTCAAGACCGGGTAAAAGTCCTGCAAACGGCGAAACTGAAAGACGGCACGGACGTGACTGATTACGTATCGGCAGTCGTGTGCAGCATGGTAGCGACGGAAACGGTGGGCGATAAAACCTATTCGGCCAGCACAGACGGGTGGGTGCCCCTAACGGCTCCAGGCGATAAAACCGGCAGCTATGACACCTACGCCGATATAAAATCCCGTCCCGCATGGATAACCGCAGCGGGTGAGGCGTGGGCCTCGGATGAGTTGAAGGCTAATCTCGCGGCGCAAATTGAGGGTCAGAAGACTGCGCCAAGTGACGGCCCTGCGGTGTGGGCCTCGTAGGTGTCTCGACCGCTACCTGATTGTTTGCGTGGGTTATGCGCTATATGATTTTACCTCCCCCCTGGAATCGGGTATCCAGTCACAGTGATAAAAAACGGCACTATGAAGCCATGCGCGATGAGATTAATCGGGCGAAATCATCAGCGAGTCTCGCACGGGCAACGGCACGAGAGTACAGGAGTCGTGCGGCAGACGCAGAGGAAGAAAAAAAGGCGAGTGATAAAAAATTATTGCATCTGACCAAAAAGCAGAAAGCAATTGAGGAGGGGAAGAAGGCCGGTTATTGGTCGGGAGCCGCAGCGATTTCCGTGACAATTTTATACGAAACATGGAAAATTGCTGGCTTCCCAGGCGGTAAACAGTGG
>MDTE01081051.1_pt1 | contig 36518 bp, 23 predicted proteins | sample 811231 | NCBI WGS metagenome assembly MDTE01 (sample SAMN05326651, study PRJNA326480) | marine metagenome | isolation source: seawater | place: Indian Ocean: Red Sea | collected 2010 | reverse complement strand
TGCGGACGGACTGAGTTTTCGCCGCGATGTGATGCCGATCCTGTTCCGTGCGGGTTGTAACCAGGGGACTTGTCATGGATCGTCACGGGGCAAAGACGGCTTTTCGTTGTCGTTGTTTGGGTACAACCCCAAGGGCGACTACTTTCGTCTGACCCGGGAGATCATCGGTCGCCGAGTCAATGTTGCCGCGCCCGAAGAGAGCCTCCTGTTGCTCAAAGCCACCGGTGCCGTACCCCACACCGGAGGGGCTCGGTTTTCCAGGGACAGCGAGTACTACAAGACGCTCGTGGAATGGATTCGCCAGGGAGCGCCCGACGATGCGGGACAGGTTCCCGAGGCCGTCGAGATCACGCTGTCGCCGACCCATCTCCTCTTCCAGGGCCAGGCCAAGCCGGTTCAAACGACCGTGATGGCCCGTTATTCCGACGGCACCAAGCGGGATGTCACCTCACTGGCTCTGTTCTATTCGAACAACCCCGATACCGCCACGATCGACAAGAACGGCCTGGTCCAGGCTGTCGGCCGAGGGGACGGCTACGTCTTCGCCCGCTTCAGCCGTTTTACGATTGGTTCGGAGGTGATCGTTCTGCCCCCGGCAGCCGGTTACAAGTGGTCCAAGCCACCGGTCCACAACTACATCGACACTCTCGTCCACGACCGGCTGCAGAAATTGCAGTTGCTGCCTTCGGCACTCGCCGATGACGACACTTTCATTCGCCGCGTGTATCTCGATTTGACCGGGGCTCCGCCGAACAGCGAGCAGTACAGACGTTTTGCCAAGGACACTCACGCCAAAAAACGCGCCCGATTGATTGACGACCTGTTGCGGTCGCCGGAATTCACCGACCTGTCGACCGGGCTGTGGGCAGAGTCGGTGCGGCTGATGGGAGGCGGCTATACGCCGACGGCCACGGACCTGAAAGCCGCCGAAGCGTACTACCAGTGGATCCGGAAACAGATCAGTCAGAATCGGCCATTCGACGAGTTTGTTTACGACCAGGTCACCGCGAGCGGCAGCAACCTGCGTGATGGACCGACGAACCTGTACACGATGCTGGTGCATGACGTCCGCTTCAAGCCGAAGGCCTTTGCGGCGGACTTCTCGCAGTTGTTTCTTGGCATCCAGATCCAATGTGCCGAGTGTCACAATCACCCCTTCGATCGCTGGACGATGGATGATTATTACGGATTCGTGAGCTTCTTCACCGGGATCACCCGGAAACCGGGAGCCGAGCCACGCGAATTCTACATCTTCAACAAACGCCGCGCGGCTCCGTCGCGTCACAAGGTCGATGGCCGGCCGATGGTCGCCACAGTTCTTGGGGGTGAAGGCCCCGCTGCGGCGGATCTTGATTCTCGGGTTGCCCTGGCCAGGTGGCTGACGTCGCCGCAGAACGGTCTGTTTGCACGGAACATCGCGAATCGTCTGTGGGCACGCTTTTTCCACCGGGGGCTGGTTGAGCCCGTCGATGATTTGCGGATTTCGAACCCGCCAACCAACGGCCCGTTGCTGGAGGAACTGGCCAGGAGATTCGTGAAATACGGTTTTGATCAACGGGCACTCATTCGCGACATCTGCAACTCGCGCACGTACCAACTGGCCTCGAAACCCAACGCAACCAACAAGCTGGATGATCGGCAGTTCTCGCGAGCCCGCCTGCGGCGATTGCGTGCGGATGTGCTGTTGGACTCGATCATCAAGGTGACCGAATGGGATCGCCCTTTCAGGAATTTCCCGAAGGGGACCCGGGCTGTCCAGTTTTATCCCCGGACACCGGGTGACACGTCCCAGCCACTCTGGTTTGACGATTTCCTGAAGACCTTTGGCCGTTCGAGCCGCAACAGCATCTGCTCATGTGAAACCCGGGGCGAGCCAACCCTGTCACAGACGTTGCACATGGTCGTTGGCAAGAACATCACCAACGCCATCAACGCCGGACTCGTGACCAGGCTCCTGGAACGCGGTGATGGGCCCCGGGCGTTGATCGAGGAGTTGTTCATTCGGTGTCTCAGCAGAAAGCCGACGGCCGAAGAAATGGCCGCGATGCTGGAACTGGTCGCTGAAGACGTGAAGGAGAAAGCTCCGTACGAAGACATCCTGTGGAGCCTGTTGAACTCGACCGAATTCAGTTTCAACCATTGATCACCATGAGCCCAATGCTGTTTCGACAGTCTGCCACAACACGTGAGCCAGGTACTGGCCATGCTGGTTGTTCCTTCGTGTTGATGGTCGCGGCGACGATTCTGCTGGCGACGCCAGTCAAGGTCGTGGTGGCTGACAAGCCCAAAGGCGACGCAGTCACTTTCAAGGACCACGTCAAGCCGATCCTCCGCCAGTATTGCCTGAAGTGTCATGGCAATGATGAACAGAATGCGGACCTGAATCTGCAGACGTACCAGACGCTGTTGAAGGGAGGCAGCGGTGGTGCAGTCGTCAAACCCGGCAGGCCCGAGGCCAGCGTGCTTTTCCAGGCGATCACTGCAACCGATGATGCGGCGAGAATGCCTCCCAAGAGTCCACCGATTCCCAGGAAACACGTCCAGGTCATTCGCCGATGGATCGCGACAGGGCTCCGGGAGACTTCTGTCAGCAAATCGCTGTCGCCTGCGTCGACGATCACGTTCAACCCCAGTGCGAACGCGGCCAAGAAACCCAGCGGTCCGCCGGCAATGCCCGTTGGCCTGTCGGTCATCAAGAGGCCGGCGACCTCGCGGCGGCTGCCCGTGCTGGCGATGGCCGCCAGTCCATGGGCTCCGTTGTTGGCGGTGTCCGCCTACCAGCACGTGAGATTGTTTGACATCACGACCCGAAAGGAAATCGGATCCCTGCCGTTTCCCGAGGGTGTTCCGTACATGTTACGTTTCAGTCGCAACGGCGGTGTGCTGCTGGTTGCCGGTGGAAAGCCGGTTCAGGTCGGCAGCGTGGTGCTGTTCGATGTGCGGACTGGAAAACGGCTGGCGCAGTTGGGTGACGAACTGGACGCCGTGATGGCTGCCGACATCAGTCCCGATCAGCGGCTGGTGGCGCTCGGCGGATCGGGCCGAACGGTCAAGGTCTATTCCACCGCGGATGCCCGGTTGCGATACAAGTTGACGCGGCACACGGATTGGATAACCTCGCTTGCCTTCAGCCCTGACGGCAAACAACTGGCCAGTGGTGACCGGGCCGGTGGTCTCCATCTTTGGAATGCCGGCAAGGGGGGGCTTCTGTTCTCGCTTGCCAGTCACCAGGCCTCGGTCCGGACGATCTCATGGCGGAGTGACAGCAAGGTGCTGGCGTCCGGCGGTGAAGACGGCCGACTGATCTGGTGGAACACCGAAAGCGGTTTCAGCAGCATCTCCAACAGCAACCCCCATCCTCCCCAGCGGCCAAGTGGTGTCTACGGCAAACTGCCTAACGGCGTTCTTGCGGCCCGTTTCGGGTCCGATGGCAGCCTCTTCACTTGCGGACGTGACAGCCACGCCCGCTTCTGGAATGTCTCCGGTAAGCAACTTCGAACGTTCAAGGTCGAGGCGGCCATTCCCACCCAGGTCGCCATCAGCCACGACGGAAAAACTCTTGTCGCCGGCGATTCCACCGGCCATGTCCATTTCTGGACTCGCGCGAAGTGAATCCGCTGAAGTCCGGGGACATCCTCAACTACCGGTCATGCTTCCTGCCCTGCTGTTCGAAGCGGGAGTCGTGGGTCGGCCTGTCAAAATGAAACCAGCCGAGAGATCTCGGGCGGACACCTCCCGGCCGGTGTTGTCACGACCGAATTCAACCGGTGTTGATCAACTCAATAACGGGGCATCCAGTTCTCGATCGCCAGATGCAACAGGAGATGAAGATCACCTTCCAGAAGTGATCCATTGTCCATGCCGTTGACGAACCACTGGTACAAGAATTCATCGACCAACTCTCTTGGAAGGCCGGCTGACAACAACCAGACTTCGTTTTCAGGAAAATGGATACGTCCGGGGCGTAGAGGGCTGCGTCGTTTTTGTCTTTGACTCCGTCGCCGTCGTCATCAATTGCGTTGGGAATGCCGTCCTCGTCAGGGTCGTCGAATCGGCCCCCTCCGTCGTCGGAGCACAAATCTTCGAGCAAATCAGAGAACCACCCGAAAATCGTGTCGTCGTCATACGCAGTTCTTTCTTCGGGCAGGCCCACACCTGACATGCGTCCCATCTTGGCTGCAATAATGCCCATGAAGTCCTGGAAAGCGGCATCTGTCATGTCCATCAGGTAATCGTGAGTGTGGGCGAGGTCTCGTCCGATCAGGGAATCCAGTTCGAACAGTTCTCTGATTTCGAGGATTTTTTCCATCATTCGCAGTCGGTGGATGTTCTGCGAGATGGTGGCATTGTCCGAATCCTGGCCCAACGGACCGATTTCCCGTAGGCCGTCGACTTGGTCACGAGCGTGATCGACCGAAACCTTTTGGCGGGCAGTTGGCGTTGGTCGGTCATCTCTGAATTTCCCGTCTCTCAGGACTTTGGTCGGTGTCAATTGGCGGGTCCCGCCTGAAGCGTCTCTGGACGCCGATTGCCGGATGGCAGCCGGCGCAACAGGCAACAGGCCGAGCCGCTCGTTTCTTCAGGCGGACGTCAACCTTGCTTTCGGAGAGGGCCTGTTCGCTGGCGAGAGACGTGATTATTGCCGCCAAAAGCCAGAAGCGTCGTTGTGTTGTTGGAATGTTCATCGCAGGGTCCTTTCAAGAACTGTCCGAGTAACGAATGTCCAGCGCATCGCGATTACGGTTCGTTTTGCGCTACACCTTCACTACTGGCGACCGGCCACGACCTTTCAGGGAAATGAGTCCCGGTTTCTTCGGGTGGAGTCCATTACGGACATGGGCCTGGCTGTGCCGAGGACGGGGCTGCAACGCGATGGGAGAAAATGCCTGCGGCGATATCTCGGCTTTGAGCTCGGAACTGGGCGGAGCCCCGGTCGCCGTTCACATCCAATGTGGAAGCGGTTCCCGACGCCGCGGGTGACAGCGGCTTCACTTTTGGTTTCGGACGCGACGAGCCATGTCCCACAACTTGATGGAGTGATCGTCGCTCCCGCTGGCCAACACCTTGCCGTCGGGTGACCAGGTGACCCCGCGAACCGGTTTTTTGTGACCAGTCAGTGTGTGCAGCATTTGTGCCGTGGCCACGTTCCACACTTTTACCGTTCCGTCCTGGCTGCCGGTTGCCAACTGCAGGTCGTCCCGTCTCCACGAGACACTTTCGATCCGCCGAGTGTGGCCTTTGAGCACGCGGAGTTGTTTTCCTGCAGGCATCGCCCACACAATCGCCGTCAGGTCACGGCCTCCGCTTGCCAATTGTGTTCCGTCGTGACTCCAACTCACCATTTCAATGGCGCCCGTGTGGCCCTTCAGAGTCCGAGTCGCTTTGCCGGTGCCCGGATCCCACAGCTTGACGGTGTTGTCGAATCCTCCGCTGGCCAGTCGTTTTCCGTCAGGACTCCAGTCGACGCTGATCACGAAATGTGTGTGTCCTTTGAGCACCTGGAGATTTCGACCCGTTGCGGCGCCCCAGACACGGACCGACTTGTCCAGGCTTCCGCTGGCCAATTTCGAACCATCGGGACTCCACACGACGCCGAGGACCGGAGCGGTGTGTCCGATGAGCTTGTGGATTTCGCGACCAGATGTCGTGTCCCACACTCTCACGGTTTGGTCATAACTGGCACTGGCAAGTCTTGTGCCATCACGGTTCCACGCCACGCAATAGACATAGTTGGTATGCCCGGAAAGTGTCTGTTGTCGCGTTCCGGTTTTCACATCCCAGATCCCAATCGTCTTGTCGAAGCATCCGCAGGCCAGTCGTTGACCGTTCGGATGCCAGTCCAGTCCGGTTGTCGACCCCTTGTGGCCACTCAGGGTTTGGTCGGCTGCGAAAACGAGTGGTCCCAGGGCACTACCGAGTAAGACGGCGATGGCGGCTGATCGCATAGTGACGAACACCAAGAGAGACGTTGTTGCCAGAAGTGTGCGGTCCATCGGAAAAATGAAGTCGCGAGGGTGAGGGGACCAGCGAATTGCCGACTAACATGCATGATCGTATGAAGAAACGCTACCAACCTTTTTGCCGAGACGGTATGACGTGTTCCGTTGCCATCTCGAAGTGGTCAGTATCTCCTCTGCCCCAGTGCTCGGGATACGGAGTTCGTCGGCTGGGCCGTCACGAATCGCCTTGGTGAATCAGGCGTGCTAAAATCGCTGCTGACAGCCAACCGAGTGGCTATCGGCCCAGGACGGTCGTCGAGAAACCGGTCCTGTCCGATTTGTTCCAGAGACGTTGACCGAACGAGTCAACGAATGTGAGGCCATGCAGTTTCCGTTCGTCGTGATGGCAGGTGTGCTTGTTGGTGCCATCATTCCGATGCTGGTGCTCTTCCTGTTCGTTGGTCGTCCGTGGATTCGCGGCCGGTTGTACGGAGTCAACATTTCGCTGGTGCGGATAATCTTGATGCGGATCCGCCGATGCGATGTCAACCAGGTCATGGATTGCCTGATCATGGCTCTTCAGAGTGGTGTGTCGATTTCCGTCGACAAGATGGAACAGGCGGATGCACAGCAGGTGGATCTGAAAAAGGTGACGCTCGCCGTGATCGAATCGGAACGGCAGGGGCTGGGCCTGGGATTTGACGAGTTGGTCGAAGCGGAATTGGGTAGCCGGCTGGCTGAGACGCTGGCTGAATAGAGAGTTGGTTGTTCTCGGTGACCGGGCCCGGGGAGATGTGATGCGGTTTCTGTTGACGGTGTTGTTGCTCGGGGTTTGCGTGTGCTTTGCCGAGTCATCGCGGTCAGAGGTCCGGACGGCTGCGAAGCAACTGGGGAAACCCGGGGCGCAGACGAAGAAGGGCCTGGCGCGTCCGGCAATGGCGAAAGCCGACAAACCCTCTGAGGAAACTGCCGCCGCTGATCCGGACCAATAGATGGCGGCGTCATCAGCGTGAGTTCCAGATCCGGTGGGAAGCGCGTTGTCAGTCACGCTCCGGAACTTCCCAGCCGACGCTTTCGAGATGAGCCATGGCAAATGCGTTTTCGGCGTCCACCTGGACCTCTTCGCGGTAGTTCTTGTACTCGGTCTCCAGTGTCACGTTGCCACGGTAGCCGTACTTGTCGAGGGTTCGTCCGAGTAGCCCAAAGTCCACCTCGCCTTTGCCCGGTGTGGCTTCGAGCAGGAAGTCTCCGCTGGGTGAGTCCTTGCCCGCCGCGTCGCGCAGGTGCACATTCCACAGGCGATCTCCCAGGAAACTCACATAGTCGTCGAGGTCGTATCCGCTCGTGTGCCAGTGGGTGGAATCCAGTACCACACCCACGTTGTCAGATGTGAGAAGGGACAGCATCTGTCGGGATCGATCCACGTCGTGGTAGAGCTGCCACACGTGGGGCATCTCCAGCACCACCCGAATCCCTCGACTACGGGCGTTTTCGGCAACCTCGTCGATCACCGTTGCGGCCGCCCGTAACTCCGCGTCAGGGTCCTTCATCTGTACCCGGCGGCCGACGTTGAGGCAGACCAACGGTACGCCGACGACCGACAGATTGTCGAGATGGGCGGATGCCTGGGCCTTGTACGCTTCGGCCTGTGTTGGCTCGTGCAGCTTGTAGAACACGATGTTCTCCTTGGCCTTCCGCACGTCGTCTCGCTCGGCGGCTGACTGTTGCGGGGCGGCCACCTTATCGAAGCCGAGCCCGTCCTGGTAGAACGTGACCAGTGCGCAGTTGGCAGCGACCGGTGTGAGCCCGTTCTGCTTCAGGAGTTCACGAACTGCGACAGGATCAACCGTCCGGGAACTGTGGGTCGAGAAGTGCTTCGTGTGGGTGAGCATGTCCGCGATTTCGACACGGTCGAATCCGTAGCCGGCGATGTGCTCGAGGGCCGTCTGGAGTGACGAGAGGGCGAAGGCCAACGTCGAACAGGCGGTGACGCGTGGCATGGAGGTGTTCCTGCAGTCGTTGGGCTGGTGATCTGTCGGCCGGAGTCGCTCATCGGACGGGTTTGCTGGAGCTGCGTGAACTGTAGCAATTCCGCGTGGACGTTTTCTTCTGGTCCATCGCCTCTCCCTTTTTTGAGTCCGTGTTTCACTGGCCTGCTTCACCACGAGTTCAACCGCGGCCAATTGTTCCAGGAGTTTTCCCCGTTGACTGTCCCAAGGTTTCTCACGAGGTGTACCAACGGGGAAATCTGCGGTTAGAGTGGTCGCACAACAGACTGACCTGGAGAACCGAAAAACGATGTTTCGCCTGAAGGTGGTTGTGGCCGTTTGGTCGTGTCTGACGGTGTGTTCGGCTGCCGAACCCGGAACAGTCGGCCGAGGATTCACGGTGGCGACGGCCGACAAGCCCATGGCGTTGTTGGTCCTTGCCGACAAGCCGGAAAACCCGCAGGTCATCAAGTATGCCGCCGCCGAGTTCCAGCGAGTCATCCAAAAAGCCACCGGTGTGAAAATCGCGGCGATTCCCGAAAAGCAACTGAACCGGCAGTTGCACAAGAACCTGAGCCTGATCTTTCTCGGCCCCTGCGAGGCGGCCCGGCGGGCTGGGGTGGATGCCGGGCGGTTGCCGGCCAACGGATACCTGATCCGATCTGGCGATCGTCGACTGTTTCTGTGCGGCAAAGACGGTGGTACGGACCATCCTCGCAATTACCACGTCGACATGGGGACGTTGTTTGCGGTTTATGAGTTTCTTGAACGCCAGGTGGGCGTTCGGTGGTTGTGGCCGGGAGATTTGGGCGAGTTCGTTCCGCGGCAGCAGCATGTTGTTACCGGTGTGTGGAAAACCAGGTCGCTGCCCAGGTTGATGCAGCGTTACTGGCGATTCGAAGCCTCTCTTCACCTTGGTCGACAGGCCTGGAGTTCCGAGGGCAGCGTCTACGACTACAAGCTGGGCGTCTACAAGTGGCTGCGCAGGCACCGCTTCATGCGGCGACACAACCTGGACTATGCCGAGGCCTTCCGGGACTACTGGAAACGATTCGGCGAAACTCGTCCGAAACTCTTCAACCTGCTGCCTGACGGGAGAAGACAGCCGGACGGCGCGCGACCGCATCACGTGTCGATGTGTGTTTCAGAACCGGAGTTGTGGAAGCAAGTGGTTGTCGACTGGCGAGTGAACCGGACGGCGAAGCTGCCGTGGGTCAACTGCAAACCCAATGACACACCGGGCAAGTGTGTCTGCCGGCGGTGTCTTGACTGGGACGAACGGAGTGACACCGCAGCGGCCACAGCGGCGGCGCGGAAGGCGTTTGTCGCCGGAGATCGAGATGGCTGGAGCTGGCCCGGCCATCTTGGTTCGCTTTCGGACCGCTACGCGAAATACCTGCTCGCTGTTCAGAGAGAAGCCGAGAAGTTCGATAAGAACGCAAACGTGATCAGCTACGCTTACGCCAACTACATGCGGCCGCCCACCGCGGCAGTCTTGAACAATCGTGTTGTGATCGCATTGGCGAGCTCCCTGTTCTTTCCTTACACCGACGAAACGAGCCGCGAGTTCCGCAACGACTGGAAAGGATGGTCAGCGACGGGGGCCAGGTTGGTCTTTCGCCCGAACATCACCCTGGGCAGCCACAACATGCCTGTCCATTTTGCCCGTCGTGTCGGCGCGGATATCCAACACGCGTTTCGACACGGTGTGCTGGCGACAGATCTCGACAGCCTGACCGGGATGTGGGCCACTCAGGGGCCGAGCCTGTACGTGATCGCACGGACGCAGTTGCCCGTCGACAAGACAGTTGATGAGATCCTGGACGAGTATTACGGAGCTTTCGGATCAGCAAAGGCGGCCGTGAAGCAGTACTTCGATTACTGGGAACGTGTGACCGAGCCTGTCACTCGAAAACGGTGGCAGGCCATCGTCAACAGGTACGGACGTCAGGATCCGGACGGATTGAACTTTCGCACGTTCTACAAGGTCGCACACGAGATCTATACGCCCGAGGTGATGAACGAGGGGCGTCGTCTGCTGCGAGTGGCTGCGGAGAGAGCAGCTGCAGAGGAAACGGCATCCAGGCGAGTTGGATTCCTGGCCAAGGGACTGCGAGATGCTCAGTTGACACTGGAGACGCAGGAAGCGTTTCGCGAATTCCGAAAAACCGGAAATCGATCCGGGTTTGATGTGGCGCTCAAGCGTCTGAAAGACTTTCGCCGCGGCCTGGAGAAGGAATATGTCGTCAATCTCTCCTATGTCTCTTTCCAGGAGAACTTGACCTGGAAGATCCGGGATTGAAGGTTCGGAGCCGGCCCCTGCGGCAGTGGCTTCAACGCCCGTCGGCTACCGTTCCAACTCCGCCCAGCGTTTTTTTGGGTGATTCAACAGGCCCTTTCGGCGTGTCAGCAGGACCAGCGTCCTGTTGGAATGCCGGATTGCCGCCGGCGGGTTGTGTCGCTGAATCCGGGTCACTTTTCCGGCAGCGAGGTGCGGCATCCCGGTCAGCCGGCTGTGGGTGCGGTTGGATTTTTCCGACGGAAGAGGATCCGGTGGTTCGACATCCTGGGTTGCTGACTGTTCGACCCGGACAACGTCGATCGTGGCAACCGGGACAGTTATTGTGCTGGTTCGGTGGAACTGAACCACGACACCGGAAAAACCCGTAACCGCATCTCGTTGACGGTTCGTTTCACCTTCCCGCTGTCATAGCGATAACGCCGATGCGTGTAGATCAAGTACGCCGATTCACCGATCACGCGAACTCTTGGGGCCCGGTTCATGTGGAACTCTTTGCTGAGCATCTCGGACTCCCTGGGAATCGCACGTGGTGTCTTGAGAAAGGCGATCGGATCGACGGCCGGGATCCTGGTGGTGCGGGTTTGTCCGGGTGACATTGCCACCGTGCGAAAGTTCGTCCAGGTCGTGCCATTGTTTCGAGAGATCGCCGAGGTCAATCTCGCGCGGTAGTAACCGGTTTCGATCTCCCGCTTGCTGGCCTGGTTCCAGACACAGAGCAACGTGTCGGACTTGGGCAACCGGTGCAGGAAAATCTCGGAGTTGCTGCTGAGCAGGCTGGTCAATTTCACTGGACTCCAGGTCTGGCCACCGTCCCGGCTTTCGCTGCGGGCGATCCGTTGAAACGATGTTCTCATGAACATCAACAGGCGGCCGTCGGACATTTCGACAACGGTGGGAACTTCGCAGCTACCCTGCTGTCGTCCACCGTTTTCCCAGACCCAGAGGCTGTCTCGGGATTCTCGCCAACTCAGTCCCTGGTCGTCGGAATAGAACGCCGTACAGACTCCCAGGCCCCGGTCCATTGGTTGTGTCCGCCAGTACTCGTTGGGCAGAACCAGGCGACCTTTTCGGGTCTGGATCAACCATGTCGGGTTGGCGGGAGAACGGGGCCAACTGACACGGGTTGCCGGCAACCAGGTCTTTCCTTCGTCGCGAGACTGGCTGAAAAACGTACCGTCCTCCTTTCCCACTCCGCCTCCCTGGGAAGGTGGGATGGTTTCGAACGTTATGGCGATCGCACCGGACTGAAGTCGCAGCAGGCTCCACGGACGGACGTTGCCCTTCATGATCACTTGGCCCGCCGTATCTCGAAGCGGTCCGATTCTGGTCCAGGTCCGCCCCTGATCGGCAGATCGGGTCATCTCGAGAGTCTGGTCGACTGCCAGCAACCGGCCTCCCTTGAGCAGTACCGGGCCGACGAATCTGTGAGCAACGCTGACCTCGAAAGACTCTCCGGCCGTTGTCTCGTACGGTGTCCCTGCCAATAGCAGGCCAATTGTCACGATCTGTTTCAGCACGACCGTCTCCAATCCGTTTCAAGTTCACCGTGGTGGTAACGTCGCTCGATCCAGCCGTCAACTCGTGATGCACAGAAAACCGTTGCGGTTCTGGGCATCGAAGGCGCCGGTCCGCAGGAGTCCCCCGGTCTCGGGGCATGCATGTTGGAACAGTCACTGATTCGTCCCGGTCTGTCTCGGACGAACTCCTGGACCTACTGTGACAACCTGGTCTCGTGGGGGCTGCTGCGGACAAAATCGGACCTGCCTCAGGCGCCCGACGAACTGTCCATCTACGCGATCGAAGGTTACTGGAACGGTCGAAGCCAGAATTTCCGTCGTTACTCATTCCATGTCGACGGGTTCGTTTCTGTGCAGGCTCGGATTCGGGGTGGGGAATTCGTCACGAAACCGATCCTCTTCAAGGGCAACAGGTTGGAGATCAACTACTCGACCTCCGCAGCGGGCAGTATCAGAATCGAGATTCAGGATGCCGACGGGAACCCGCTTCCGGGCCACGCCCGGACGGATTGTCACGAAGTGTTCGGCGATGAGATTTCCCGAACGGTCGCATGGAAAGCCGGAAAGAGTGTGAAGACAATTGCCGGCGCGGCCGTGCGTCTTCGATTTGTCCTCAAGGACGCGGACCTCTTTTCGTTCCGATTTCGTCATGCCGGGAGCGAAGGAAAACGGTCGACCGGGTTCGTCGTTCCGGATAGCCGCGTTGTTCGAAAGTGATTCGACACATGGGCGAGACCTGAATCTCGCGTCCGTTGTAACACGTGTCGGTAAAGTCAGTTGTGTCGACTCTCGGGAGGGAGGAGGAGATAACTGTGTCGCTTCAGTCACTGAGATGTGACATAATCCTGTCTGACGACTCCGCACTTTTCGACTCGCGGTGAGCTGCCGCAGTTGTCTTCCCCGCGGAGCCTGCACGGAAAGATCGATCATGCTCAACCGTAGAGAAATGATGCACGGGGTGGCGGCCGGTGCCGGAGCTGCTCTTGGTGTACCACTTTTTCCGGAACGTCTCATCGCGTCGCCCGCCACGAACGCGACTCCCAAGCGGATCATCTTTTTCCTGCAAAACCAGGGCTTCGATCCGAAGACCTGTATTCCTGAAGGGATGAACGGCAGTGGTTCGCTGGCCAAAGCCAAGCTTCCCGAGCCCATCAGTGCGCTCGAGCCGTACAAGGAACGAATGCACATCATCAATGGTCTGCACGGCATGCATGCCAGTCCCACGCACAGCGCCTTCTTCGGCGCGCTCGGCGGGTATCGTGGTGGGGACGGCGTGCCTCCCAGTGCAGCGACGATCGACTATGCACTGAGCAAGGCATTGCCTCAGACGTTGCTGCCCCACCTGTGCATCGGCATGGACTCCATTGAGAACATGGCGAGCAAGCCCACGATCGCGACGTTGTCGGCCAGTGGTGCCGGACAGCCGATCTTCATGCATTCGAATCCGAATCAGCTTTACCAGATGCTGTACGGCGGCATTTCCACGGGCAACATTCGACGGCAGTTCGAAGCCCGGTCGAATGTGTTGAATCAGATCGAAAAACTGGCCGCCACCAAGGGACGATCGCTTCCGGCCACCGACCAGCAGCGTTACGGGCGATTCGTCCAGGGATTCAAGGATGTCAATGGCCTCCGCGATCGCCTCGATACGGTAGCCAGTCATCTTCGCAAGTTCGCGCCCAAGGTTGACGAACGATACACGAAGCCGGAATTCGAGACCGACTGGCACGATGTCCTTCTGGACCTCGGCATTTCGGCGCTCACGTCGGGGATCACCAACACGCTGACTGTTGGTTCGGGTCGCGGTGAGATCTTTGGTGCATGGAAGGGGCTGGGCATCGAGCAACAGGGCCACAATCTCGGGCACATGAAGCAGCCGGGCAACCCGATCTGGATCAAGATCCGTCAGTACAACAGCCGCATGCTGGTGAAGATGATCGAAGCGATGGAAAGCGTGCCAGAAGGGAGTGGGACCATGATGGACCACACGCTGATCGTCTACACCAGCAACAACGCGGACAAGCAGCACACCAACGGCGCCAACTGGCCCGTCATGCTCCTGGGCAACTTTGACGGGGCGTTCAAGACCGGTTGCTTCACGCAACTGGATGGCAAGCGACCCATCAACGCGCTGTACGCGACACTCCTGAGGGTCGCGGGGCAGAACTGCGACCGCTTCAACATGAGTGAAAAGCTGGCCAAGAAGTTCGACACGAGTGCCGGCCCGCTCACGGAAGTGTTGGCATGACCACGGCCAGATGTGCCCTGGCCGTTTTGCTCTCATGCGGCCTGCTGTCCGTGGCAAGTGGCGAAACCTACACGCCCGGACAGAAGGTCAACAAGGACCATCGCGGCTTCGCTCGACCATTTCTCGCCAGCCATTGTGTGGGCTGTCATGGCTTGAAGGAACCCGCGGGAAATCTCTCTCTCCATGATCTGGGGCCTGTGAGTGAAGTCAACGCAGGCATCTGGAGGCGAGTGTGGGCCCAGGTCACCTTGAAGGAGATGCCTCCCAGGGAGATGGAGCAGCCACCGGTCGTGCACCGGCTGCAATTCTCTGACTGGATCGTGGGCGAACTGGCTCGAGTCATGCGAGACAGGGGCGGGTTCCGTGCGCACCTCGATCCGAACAAGGCCAACTTCGTCGATCATGACCTGTTGTTCGGCCCACTTCCCGATGGCATCAAGCTCGCTCCGACGTCATCGCCGTCACGCCTCTGGCGTGTGACGCCACAGGAACACATCACCCGACTGAATGAACTGATCAACCGGGAGCCCGCATTTGATCCTGCAAAGCCGGGCCTTCGTTCCCACGGTGATGTTGTTCCCACCAACCACGGCGGTGAACTCAAGCTCTACTTTGGCACGGATCGCATCATCAAGTGGCAGGGGGGGACCGTGGCCTACGCCACGGCGGTCAAGAGCGTGCCCGCCGTCCTGTCGTCAGCGCGAAACCACGGGCTGGAGAACTACCCCGACTTCTACACGGTCAACAGTGCTGAAGCGACACAGATCATGGGGGTCGCTGAAGACATTATTCGCTACATGGCCTACGGCCCGCTGAGCATCGCCCTGCCCTACCAGATCACCGACGACCCCAAATCGATAGCTGACAAGATGCAGGGCGATATTCGCGGCCTGCCGACCAGCCTGGTTTACAGCACGAAGGTCGTGCGGCCACTGACACCGGTCTATGACCTGATGAAGGACGAGGGGGTTACCGACGAGCGTCTGCGAGCGGCGGTGGATCACCTCTTCGAAGCGCTGACCTTTCGTCCTCCGGGGAGGAAAGAATCGGACGCGTACCTGGCGATTGTCAGGCAGTCCATCGAAAAACTTGGCAAGGAAGACGGCGCGGTGCTCGGGCTGTCGTCGATCTTTCTCGACCGGGACGCGCTCTTCCGATCCGAGCTGGTCGGGAACGGCGAACCGGATCGCCATGGACGTGTCATGCTCCAGGACTGGGAATTGGGCCTGGCGGTCAATCATGCGTTAAGATACATCAAGCCCGACGAGCAACTGCGGGAGGCCATCGTCGAAGGCCGCATGCGGACCAGGTTGGACGTCAAGCGTGAAGTCGAACGCATACTGGCCGACGACAGCAACCGGAAACCGCGAGTTCTGAGGTTCTTCCGCGACTACTTCGACTTTGACCTTGGCGGCTACATCTGCAAGGACACCAAGGCCCTGGCCAAGACCGGTGCTCGTACAAGGGGGCAGTCACACTATCGCGCCATGTTTGATGCCACGGTGAGCACCGATCGCCTGGTGGAGCTGATTCTGCAAGAAGACCGGGATGTGTTCCGGCGGTTGCTGACAACCGACAAGGTCGTCACCACCAAGGGCGACAACGTGTATCTCGGGAAAAGGCGAACCAGAAAGGAAGTGGCGGCCTCGGTAGCTGCGGCGAAGAGGGCCGCGGCCGAAGTGAAGAAGAAGGAGGCGGCCGAACTCAAGGCGTGGTTGAAAGCCAACCCGGGAAAGAAACCGCCGAAGGCAAAAAGAAAGAAGAAAAAGAAACGCCGAGCCAACGTGAACCACAACGTGACCGTGGCAAAGCTGTCGGGCCCGAAGATCTTCGGCCGGGTCAGTCGCCGCAGTTTCGGCAACGGATCCATGAAGCCGGCCCGCATCCTGGCCACCGTGCCCAAGGGGCAACGTCTTGGCATCCTGACACATCCCAGTTGGTTGGTGTCACACTCGGATGCCATGGACAATCACGCCATCCTGCGAGGCCGGTGGATTCGCGAACGGCTGTTGGGGGGAGGCATTCCCGATGTGCCGATCACCGTGGACGCGATGTTGCCGGATGAACCCGGTAATACGCTGCGTAAGCGAATGCGTGTCACAAGGGCGACCTATTGCTGGACGTGCCACAAGAAGATGGATCCACTGGGGTTGCCGTTCGAGATGTACAACCACGCGGGGCTGTTTCGGGAAACAGAGCTCGGTAAGCCGGTCGACACCACTGGGGAGATCATCGATTCCGGTGACCCTTCTCTCGACGGCAAGGTCGCCAACGCCATCGAGTTGATCCAAAAGCTCGCCCAAAGCAAACGCGCTGAACAGGTGTTCATTCGCCACGCCTTCCGGTTCTGGATGGGTCGCAACGAAACTCTCAACGACGCGCCGGTTCTTCAAGATGCGTATCGTGCCTACGCAGGCAGCGGTGGCAGCATGAAAGCGCTGCTCGTATCACTGCTGACATCCGATGCGTTCCTGTACCGCACCCGGGGTGAATCGGAGTTGTCCGAAGCGGGCCAGTAGTCGCTGCGGTCGTCTCGTGCACAGGTGGATCAGTCCACGAAATTCTGAGATACTCGCGCTTCGGCAGGTAAATCATCGCGTCCTGTGGCCATACGAGCGGGCGAAGCAACGATGCTCTCGATTTTTGACCACCAGCGAACGATCGGTCGTCGCGCGATGATGACGGCCGGTGGCCTGGCCCTGGGTGGTCTCTCGCTTGCGGATTTGCTTCGTACACAGGCTGTTGCCGGTGGGCGAGAGAAACCGATCAGGACCGGCAAATCGGTCGTGTTTTTGCTTCAACACGGAGGGCCGACTCAGTTCGAGACCTTCGATCCGAAACTCGCTGTTCCTGACCGCATCCGTACGGTCGGCGGCGTGGTGCAGACCAGCCTTCCCGGTGTCACATTCGGATCCACGATGAGCGGGCTGGCAAAATGGGCGCACCGGATGGCGATTGTGCGGTCGTATACGTCCGGCAGCGCGAGTCACAGTCTCCGGCCGCTGATCGGCAAAGCGTCACGCAAGGCGAATATCGGAACGCTGTTTTCGCGGTTGGCCGGAGCGAACGATCCCACAACCGGTTTGCCCTCCAACGTGACGTTGTTTCCGAACACGATTGAGCCGGGGGCGCTGGGGCCTGATGAACGGTTCGGCAAGTTCAATCAGACAGGTGATATCAACAACGCGTATTCGGCGTTCACTCCAGGCGGTGGATCGACACTTCAAGAGAACATGAAACTGAGATTGCCGGCCAAACGCTTCGACGATCGGGCGGCTTTGTTGAAGTCGCTGGACGGGCTTCGGCGGGATATTGAACAGAGCGGGGCCGCCGAGGGATTCGACAAGTATCGCCAACAGGCCTTCGAGATTGTGCTCCGCGGTGTGGCCGACGCATTTGATCTGTCGAGGGAGGATCCGCAGACGATTGCGAGGTATGACACCGCTCACTTCGTCGATGAAGATCGCTACAGCGGCGTCAGCAACGGCGGGTCGGCTCGTCGCTGGTACCAGAACAACGCGCAGACGCTCGGCAAAGAACTGCTGCTGGCTCGCCGCTTGTGCGAGGCCGGTTGTGGTTTCGTCACCGTCGCGACCCGGTTCGTTTGGGACATGCACGCCGATCGGAACAATCTCGATGTCACTCGCGGTATGGAAGCCGTCGGGCGGCCTTTCGATCACGCCGTTTCGGCCTTCATCGAAGATTGTGAAGAGCGGGGTTTGAGCGACGACATTCTGCTCGTCTGCGTGGGCGAAATGGGCCGGACACCGCGTATCAACAAAAACGGTGGCCGAGATCACTGGGCGGGGCTGGCCCCGCTGATGCTCTACGGTGGAGGCATCACCGACGGACAGGTCATTGGCCAGTCCACTCGTGATGGTGGGGAACCGTTGGCCGACCGAACCGAATCCGCCAATCTCATTGCCACCATCCTGCACACTCTGCTGGACATCTCCGAATTGCGGCTGAGATCGGATCTCCCGACGAATCTCGTCGACTTCGCAGCCTCCGGGACCCCGATTCGCCACCTGGCCTAGTCGACAGGGTTTCCTGCCGATGGTCATTGGACCGGGCAATCACTTGTGGGGCATGGTCCGCAAGGATCGGGGAGGACTTCCGGGGCACACAGCTCAAGCCTGGGACCGAAATCGATGTCTCAAGGTTTCCAGCGGCCCGTATGAATGTTGTAGCCTCGGAACCAGCCTGGCGGCGGCGCCCATTTCGGCGCCGGGCGATGGGAGATCCTGTTGCCGGTCCTCTCGATTCATCGAGCGTGGGATCAACCGAAGGTCAGATGCCGAGAGGCGGTTGGGTGCAAACTTTCTCCTGTTGTCGCATTGGTGAATCGGTGAAAGCCCGGCATGATATAGGGTCTGTTGACCCGTAATCCATGTGGCGACACATTCCCGGAATCACCTATGAGATTGCCCGCACTCGTCCAGCCAATTCTCCTGGCTTCCGTCTTTTGTTCTGCAACGTACGCGGAACGACCGTACCGCGTGTTCGAGAAAACGAACACTGTTGTGCTCGATGTCGGTGGCCGGGGAAAGTTTGACTCCACGCAGGCCAAGTACCCGAGCATTCTTCGCGTCGGGGAGTCGTGGTGGATGTGGTACAACGGCCGTACCGACGATCGCTTTACTGGGTCCATTGGCCTGGCGACCAGCAAAGACGGGGTCCGCTGGGAAAAGCAGAACAACGGCACTCCTGTCTTCAAACACGGTAAGCCCGGCACGTTCGACTCCACGAAAGTCGACCATCCCACCGTCCTGCGTTTCGGTGGCAAGTTCCACATGTGGTATACCGCCGGCGACGCTGCCAGCCGCTACACGATCGGCTACGCCACCAGTGATGATGGCAAACAGTGGGAACGCCAGAACGGTGGTCGGCCGGTTTTGGGTGCGGGCAAAAAAGGGCAATTCGACGACCAGGTGGTGCTGCATCCGGCGGTTGCCCGCGACCAGCGTGGCCTCCTGCATCTCTGGTACAACGGTGTGGGGCCACAGAAGTCGTTTCGGGTTGGTCATGCCACCAGCCGTGACGGCATTCACTGGACCCGCAGCAACCAGGGGCAACCGGTACTCAACCCGAGTCGGGTCGGGTCGTTTGACGAGGGATACGTCTATAACGTCTTCGTCATGACTGAAGGCGACAAGTTCCACATGTGGTACAGCGCCTGGGCCAAGAACGATCGGACGACCGGTCCGAACCACAATGGCATTGTTCACGCCGTCAGCCAGGATGGTGACCATTGGGTCAAGGATCCCGTTCCAACACTCACCAACGGACCCTCGGGCAGCATCGACGAATACGCGTGTTTTGCCTGCTACCTGGTTCGCCGCGATCGTCGTTGGTGGATGTATTATTCGACTGCTGTTGGCAAGGGGGGCAGGTTCTACCGCGTGTCATTAGCGAAGAGCCGCCGCGGAGAATGAACCGCCGTTGATGTGCACGACGGAAAAGCCGTGGGCATTGGCCGACTGGTCTGGATGCCCGGGACGGCGGACACTGCGAGGAAACGGCACGAGTCGCCCAGCGAAGTGACATCGCGACAGAAGAGGGCACCGAAATGAAAGACCAGCAAGACGGGTCTCGCCGTCGATTCCTGGAGCACTCGGCGAAAGCGGCGACGGGCGTTCTGGGGTACGCATCCATTCATCGGCCGCAGTCGGTGAATGCCGCGGAGGTGGATCGATCCATTTCCGTCAAAACACCAACTGGCGTTCGGCAGACCAGCGTTCTGTTTGACCCTCGGCAATACACCGCTTTTCCCCATGTGGTGAAACTCGAGGGCCAGGAGTTGCTGATGGCATTTCGCCAGGCTCCCAGCCAAAAGCGAGTGCGGCACACGCACCCCCGGAGCGTGATCACGGTGATCCGTTCCTATGACGGTGGCGAGACCTGGGACGTTGAGAACGCCGCTCAGCTTGCTGCCGGAGGGGGGCAGGAGTTTGCGCCGATCCACCTGGGCCGGGGACAGGTGGGCGGGCTGTTGGCCATGCATTCCGTCGTTCCCGTGAGAGAAGCCGAGCGGGCATCGATTCCGCATCGACACAAACACGAATACCCGTTTGCAAACGTCGGTGGATTCTGGTGCTGGAGCGGGAATTCGGGACTCACGTGGTCACTGCATCACAACGTGCTGTTCGCACCGCGTCTGCAGACCTGTTCGAAACCGATCCGGCTTTCCTCGGGGACTCTGCTCGCACCCTGCTACGGAGCACTCGGGACAGGCCTCGGGGGTTTGTCCTCCAATGTCGTCTACCGATCGGATGACAACGGTCGAACCTGGTCCCCGCCCACCGTGATCGCCAAAGGAACAAAGACGACTCGCGTCTACTATGAACCCGGGCTCGTCGATATGGGAGCAGGACACATCGTGGCCCTGCACCGCACTGGCCAGTGCCAGGACGGCCGTTCCGGCCTGTTCTGGCGGAATGAATCGCGGGATGGTGGCAAGACCTGGACGGATCCCGTGGAAACGAACATCACGTCCGGCGCATGCCCCCGGCTGCTCAAGCTCTCCGACGGTCGGCTGCTGCTGACCTTTGGTCGGCGTTTTGCACCGTTTGGACTGTACGCACGGCTGAGCGACGATGCGGGACGGACATGGGGGCCAACCTCCTGGTTACTGCGGTCCGCTCCGGATCGCAACCAGGGGTACAGTTCGTCGCTGGAATTGAAGCCGGGTCGTGTCTTCACGGCGTGCTACGCCCGCAACAAAAATGGAGTGACCGGGATCACTGGCACGTTCTGGAAGACGCCCCCGAGGTGATCCCGGGCTGTGCGTCGAGATTGGTCCGGCCAGACAGCGTTGGCCAAGCCTTCGGAGTTCGACTGTCCCACCGTGAGCATGCCGGATGGCTGGTTGTGGTGTACGCTAAGAGCTTATCCCGCCGGCAACGGCTAATTCTCGGTCTCCCGAACGAAATGACAAGACGAATGCACATGACACATCGAGAAGTCTGTTTCTGGACGCTGGCTGTCACGATTTCTCTTTCGATGGCTGGCACGCGTGTCGTCGCGAAGCCAACCCTGCCGACCAAGGCCAAGAACGTCCGAAAAATTGTGAGCGACGGCCGTCACAACGCATTCGCCGCCTTCGTGAAGTGGCAAGACCAGTATTGGCTGGCATTCCGAAAAGGGACGGGCCACGTGGCTCGGGACGGTGACCTGGCTGTCATCCGTTCCTCGGACACCATGACCTGGAAGCCATCGATCACGCTCGACGTATCCGGCGACGATCGGGACGCGCAACTGCTGGCAACCCCCAAACGCCTCTTCCTTTATATCAACAGTCTCAATGGTGGCCGTTTCCATGTTTCTGTGAGTCATACCGATGATGGCCGGGCATGGAGCAAGCCTCAACCGGTCTACCGAGACGGCTTCATTCTCTGGAAACCCATTCAGCACAAGGGACGGTACTACGCCGCCGCCCACCGGCCCGGCCCGAACTCGAGTCGCGAATCTCACCTGGTCACGTCCACCGATGGCATCGAATGGACCAAGGTATCGACGATTCGTGCCGGACAGGGGGAGAGCGAGACCACTCTGCACTTTGGTGCCGACGGACGTTTGACCGCCTTCCTGAGGTCACAGGTCACCGTCGGGGGAGCGATTCTCGAATCGCTTCCTCCGTACGCCAAGTGGACCGAACGCCCGGCCGGAGTGCATCTGTCGGGCCAAGCCGTTCACACTTTTGGTGGGGTCACCTACCTGATGGGCCGCTACCTGGGCTACGACCCACCCGTCCCGGCTTCCACACCGCGGTCCCAGGTTGGCGGGCGTCGTCTCGACCAGGCCACGATGATCTACACCTTTGAGAGCGGTAAGCTCCGTCCGTACTGCCTGCTGGGGCCGCTCGACGGCAACCACGACAGTTCCTACGCCGCCGCGGTCGAGGACGGCGACGACATGCTGGTGGTCTTTCACCGGGCGGCTCATCCCTACGCGGGGGAGTTTCGTTTCAAGGATGCGGCGGACATCTTTCTGGCGCGTGTTCCGCTGAAGCCCTCACGTGACGACTCGGCCGGGAAGATCCCCGGACACACTCGCATCGTGATCCAGGGGGCCGACGATGTCATCGACGGCTCAGTCAGTACGACCAACGCGGCCTCGTTCTCTCAACCGACGCTCAAGGCCAACGGCTATGCCTGGTCGTCCTACGAAACCGTGCTCATGCGTTTCAAATTGGACCGGATTGCGCCATCCCGGCATGGCCGATTGAAGAAGGCTGTTCTCAGGTTGCACGTGGTCACCGCCAAGAATCCCAAAAAGAAAATCACGACCGTCGCACCGACGGACATCGCGTGGAACCACAAGGCCAACTTTCGCTCGCCACTGGGCAACAAATCCACCTGGCCCGTTCGCCAGGAGCACGCCAATATCAATTACGCGATGCGGCCGGGTCTGGTGTCCCGTCGCGTCATCGAGAAACCGGGGGTCGTGGAGTTTGACGTCACCGGCATAGTGGAACGCTGGCTGTTTCAGGATATGGACAACCTCGGCCTGATGATCACGGCCAGTCCTCCGATTTTCGGTCAACCTGATCAGGGCAGTTGGCTGCTGGCTTTCGCCTCAACCGAGGCCAAGAGCAAATACCGCCCTGCCCTGGTCATCGATCTGCAGGGCACTCCGCCGGATCCCGCCGAGGCCAACAAAAATGCGCTGGCACTGTTTCCCTCTGCTCAACTCGCCCCGGTCCGGGATCCTTACCACTTCGTCTATTACAGCGTCGGATCGCAGAAGATGTGGAAACAACTGCCGACGATCAACATGACCACCTACGACAGTTTCGGCACATGGCTCGCGCCCCGCGGCGTCATGAACCTGGCGTGGGCAGACGGCGGCCCCGTCGACTGGCTCCGCACCAAGGCGGCCTACTCGACGTACTACACCGGCACGGCACGAAACCACCCGCTGGGGTTCTGTGGACACGAGTCCAATCTGCAAGGCGAGCAGGCCGGTTGGCTGTCGGACGCTTTTCGGGCGGCGAAGCGGAGTTATCCGGATCGCTTTCTGGCTTACTACTACAGGGGCGAGTCTCACATGGCCCAGTTGGCTGGGGAAGGTCATGTGGATCTGTTGATCCAGGAAGGGTACACGCACATGTACAAGAAGATTCCCCGAAAGGGATTTGCCATCGGTATGGCAGGTATCAAGCATCGCATCGACACGGCCCGCAAACATGGTGCCATCCAACGTCACGTGGTGATGCTCGGGCACATCTGCAAGTCGAACGAATACCATCCCGGCCATCAGTTGACTGCCGAGAAGATCGACCAGATGATCGGCGAATTGAGGCGGTATGCTCCGGAAATGCCGGGCATTGGTTTTTACGGCCTGGGCGGTGAGACGCTGGCCCTGGACTGTGACCGCCTGGCCCACAAACATTTTGTCGCCCCGGCCCCCAATGTTCTGATCCAGACGCCGATGTTCGGACAGACGCTGACGACACCCCATGTCACGATCCAGGCCCGTGCGACGCCCAAAGACAAGCGGAAGATCACCGGATACCGCTGGTTCATCGACAATCGCCTTGTCGCCACAACCAAGACACCGGAATACACGTGGGATTTGCGAGGCGACCATCCAGGGCATCACACCGTGACTGTCCACGCGATTGACAATGGCTGGAATCGCGCCGCTTCGCAGATCGCAGTCCGAGTCGCCAGGCCTTGATCCGGCCGGTAGAACGCTTCAGCCGAGGAGCAGAGACCGGGGCGATGGCGGCACTTGCCTCCCGAACAGGACTGGAGCCTGCCAGTCCGCTGTTACGAGTGTGCCGGTTGGGCTCCGGATGCACTTGAGTCCACAATGTGGCCCAGATCGAGACCAGGAAATGGATCGAAACATCACGAAGCAGAATCGTCTTTCACGAACCATGGGATTGATCGTTGTCTTCGCTTCGGTCGTCAGTGGCAATGCGGCAGAGCCAATCGATATTGGGTCGAGACGCGAGCTGTTTGTGGATGATCACCTGATCGAACGGATCAGTGGAACGGGAGCACTTCGATTGCACCACCCGATTCCGAGGGAGGTCTCAATCGTCCACGATGCGCCATGGGAGGGCACGGCGTCGGGGTCACACACCGTGTTCCAGGACGGTGACCGTTACCGGATGTACTACCGCGGGTGGAACTTCTGGTTTGCCAAGGGCATGCTTCATTTCAGCAAGCCTGTTACGTGCTACGCGGAGAGCAAGGACGGGATTCACTGGAAGAAACCGGACCTGGGCCTGGTCGAATTCGAAGGATCAAAGAAGAACAACATCATCCGAAATGGAATTGGCGGTCTGAATTTTGCTCCGTTCATTGACCACAACCCGGCTTGTCCTCCCGAAGCTCGCTACAAGGCCGTTGGGGGCGTTCTCGCCGAAGGGGGAATGCATGTGTTCAAGTCCGGGGACGGAATCCGTTGGTCGCCGATCCAGCAGAACGCCGTGTTGACCAAGGGACCGTTCGATTCCGTCAATCTCGCATTCTGGGATTCGATGGCTGGAAAATATCGGGCCTATCGGAGATGGATCACCGGGGGGCGACGGGCCATTCGTACGATCTCTTCGCACGATCTCATCCACTGGAAGCAGGCGGCCGATCTCACCTTCGCGGATTCGCCGAAAGAGGAGTTGTACGAAAATCACGTGTTTCCCTATCCACGTGCACCGCACATCCTGTTGGGACTGCCAACCCGGTACATCGAACGTGGCTGGTCCCCATCGATGAAAGCCCTGCCCGACCCCGAAGACAGGGCCGAGCGTGCAGCCCTCAGCGAACGATTCGGGACCGCACTGACTGAAACACTCTTGATGGCCAGCCGAGACGGAGTCCATTTCAAGCGATGGAACGAGGCGTTTTTGCGGCCAGGGGCTCAACGACCGGGAACCTGGCAATACGGAAATCAACACGTGGCGTGGCAGATTGTCGAGACACGGTCCGCGTTGCCGGGAGCGGCCCCAGAGCTGTCCATCTACGGTCCGGAACGTTACTGGAAAGGAAAAGGGGGCGTGCTGAGACGATACACGCTGCGCATGGACGGGTTTGTGTCCGCCTCGGCTGGGTGGAAAGGCGGACAACTGCTGACAAAACCGCTCGTGTTTGACGGAACCGCTCTGGAAATCAACTTCTCGACATCCGCTGCCGGTTCGTTGCGGATTGAGATCCAGGACAAACAGGGGACTCCGATCGACGGTTTCCGGTTGTCGGATTGTCCGGTGATGTTTGGTGATACCATCGACCGTCGGGTGACATGGACCGGCGGCGCCGCACTTTCCGCAATTGCCGGAAAACCTGTGCGGGTCTGTTTCGAGTTGAAGGACGCCGACCTGTACTCCTTCCGATTCACCCGGTAACCGGCGTCACTCGTTCGACGGTCGGCGCCGTTTTGGTCGTTTGGGACGTGTCATGACACCAAAACGGATCACCTTGTCACCGTAGAGCGGATCATAGTAGTGGCCGCCTTCGCGGTAATCGGCGTTCCACTGACGAGTGCCGTCTTCTTTTGTGCGGTAGATGAACGGGGAGAGATGTAACCGCTCTTTGTGCCATCGCCCGGTCTTGCCCGACGGGATTTCTGTGCCTCGCCCGTAGATCATCAAGCCGCCCTTGCCCCGGACTTCGAATTGCGGACCGATCTTGCGGTGTTCGTGGCTCACGTTCATGAGCTTGTGACCCAGTTCATGAGCGATCGTGCGACCGCCCTTCCCTCCCTGCCGACACAACGTGATGACACCGCGAATTCGACGAGGGATCCGTGTCTCGAACAAGTAGGCCGGAAGGGACAGGCCACCGGTTGGAATGGATTTGATTCGCGGCCGGTCTTTTACGGTCCGATCGTAATAGGCCATCCGTACCTGTTTCAGGTAAAGCAGGTAAATCGTTCGATGATTTTGGGCATGACGCTCAATGATGCCCTCGAAGGCGTTTGTGGCTTCCTTTGTCAATTTCCAGCCGGCTGAGCGAAAGCCCACGTACGTGTTGGTCTCTGGAGGTGCAGGGAATCCCGTGACGTCATTGGCCTGCACGGCGAGCCACGATGGGGGGACGATGGCCCGTCTGACCGACAGCAGCTTCAGTTGGACACCCGCCTTGGCAAAGATCTCCCTGGCACGCACAAAGGATGCGACCAGTTCATCGGGGGAGGCGACATAACCATGTGGCTTTCCGTCGGTTTCCCCCAGGTAAATCGCAACATCCACGGTTGCGACGCCAGGCTTCAAGTCGCGGTTGATTGCAGCCGTATCGATCGACTTCAGGGCCTGGCAGACGACGGTGGGATTGCGGGTTCCGGGGTTGTCACCAGCTGCAACGGCCAACGAGATCGAAAGCGGAGAGAACGTGACAAACAGCAGGAAGCGGTAGCGAGTTGGCACACGGTACACGGTGGAGACCTCCGCACGGTCGAGGGAGCCGAAACGCGACTTGCCAGCGTATCAGTGGCGCGGAGAGATGGCAAAATGGTGGGCGTCGACCACACGACGCCACACCGTTTTGCGATGACCGGTGAGCCTTGATACGCTGCGACGATGAGGTCATCTCTCTTCGGCCCCGTCGGAATCTGTGCCGTGTCCAACTCGGTCTTCTGCCGTCATCTTCCGTTGCTGGTTGTGATCTCGACTCTCTGGATGTCGCCGGTGTTTTCTGCTGGCAAGACCGCGACCAGGGTGGGGACGCTTCGTCGTTATACGACACTCAACTCGATTGGCGTCGAGTGGGACATCGAGGGCGATGCTGATCACGATGCGACCTGTCGGGTCGAGTACCGGCGGTCGGGACGTTCGAAGTGGTCCGAAGCGATGGACCTGCTGAGAATCGACTACCACGGTTACTACAACACGACAAAGGCTGACCGTCGCTACAACATGCTGGCCGGCAGTATCTTTTTTCTCCGGCCCGGGACGACCTACCAAGTGCGGCTGACGGTACAGGACCCTGACGGTGGTGGCGTGGTTGAGCAGTTCGAGGTGAGGACGTGGTCGCGATTGGCGATTCCCTCGGACGGACGCCGGTTGCACGTGGTCCCGGGTGATGGAGGTGGGACGGGAACCGAGGTCGACCCGTTCCGTGGACTCGCCGCCGCCGACGCCCAGGCGAAACCGGGCGATGTCTTCCTGATGCACAAAGGGGACTACGATCGGTTTTCTCCGAAGACCTCGGGGCAGCCCGGACGGCGGGTGCACTGGATTCCCGCCGGCGACGGCCCTGTCGACCTGCATCACCTGAACATTTACGCCAATCACCTGTGGCTGGAGGGTTTCCGGATCACCCGGATTGTCGAGGCCGCTCGGAATGGGGTGCGAGATCGGATCAACGCCACCGATATCGTGCTGCGACGAAACCGGATCCAGGGGTTTCATTACGGGGTGCTCGTGGGCCGGTACAAGGCCACTCGGTGGGTGATCACCGACAACGTGATCATCGGAGACAAGGACCGTCGGACCGGCAAGGGGTACGGTGCCGAGCACTCGGCGGGTGAAGGAGTGGAGTTGAATCACTCGAGTCATCACGTCGTCTGTTACAACACGATCTCGAAGACCGCCGATGGTGTGTCTTACCCGGGGCGCAACTGCGACATTTTCGGGAATGACATCTTCGAGGTGTCCGATGACGGTCTCGAACCTGACTCCGGTTACGGCAACGTTCGCATGTGGGGCAATCGGATTCAGGAAACGCACAAGGCGGGGATCAGTTTTCAGCCCATGCTCGGGTCGCCCTGGTACATCATCCGCAACCAGATCGTCAGTGACACGACGATGTTCAAGATGCGTGTTTGCGACCGGTTCGTGATGATCAATAACAGTTTCATCGTGGGCAAGGCGGGCGTGGGTGCTGCGTACCTGTTGCTCAACTGCGTTTCACGAAACAACATCTGGTACAACCTCACTCACAGTGACTACCTGTGGATCGCTCACGTTGCCGATCCGAAGCAGGTTGACGCGATTCGTCGATATACCAACTACCCGCTTTCCGAGTCCGGCTTCCTTCCCTCCTGGGCGACCGATCTCGATTACGACGCTTTCGGCAAACAGAAGCCGCCCCCGGGTGTCTTTATCGGCGACGTTTTCGGCTGGTACGACACGCGTGCCAAACGACAGACGCATTTCAGCGATGTCAGGTCATTTGCCCGGTTCCTGCCCGGTGTCGAGTCACACGGGATCGACATCGAGGCAAGCTCGACGTTCGAAAACTGGTCGTTGCCGACGGATCTGTGGCGGAGCCAGCCCGGTGGCAAGGTGATCGACATTCCGCCGCAACTGATCACGCTCAAGGCCGGGGCCACGTCCATCGACGCGGGGGTGGCGTTGCCCAACATCCACGACAACGGTTTCACGGGGAAGGCTCCTGACCTCGGGGTCCACGAACGGGGGCAGCCGATTCCGCACTACGGGGCGCGTGACGACAAGGCATTGAAGACGCACGGCGGCTACTGGGTGCTGAAGAGCGAGCGATGACACGCTGGAAAGACTCGACGAACAGGCGAGACGGGTGACCATGATCTGCGACTCACGAAAGATCCCGTTGTGGGTGTGTGCTTTGGTGATCTGCCCCGTTGTGCCGATGGGTCTGCAGGCTGAGGGGCCTTCGAAAACCCCACTGACCGATCGGGCTGTCGAACAAATTCGCCGCCAGGCGAAACACATGGCCCTGGGCAGCCGGTCGTTGGCTCCCGAGTTCTTTTCGGCCCTGGCGACGGCCAATTTTGTGCAGGCACGAATGAGTTCGTTGAACTATTCGATTCTCAGTGTGGAGAAAAAGAAACTGCCGACGAATGTCGAACAGTGCCTGGAAAAGGAGGCGGGAATCTGTGGCAACCATGTGGCCGCTTTTCTTGAGATCTCGAAGCGATTGGGACTCCGGGCGAGGCCGGTGGAGTTCTATTTTCGCGGAGACAAGCCTCAGAAGAACCACAGCCACATTTGTGCCGAGGTGTTTTACCGGGGCCACTGGCGAATGTTCGACATCACCTGGGGGACCTACTTCCCGATTTCGGGTGGTCGTCGAGACGACCTGGCTGATGTGTCACGGCTTCGAGCTGAACGTCGCAGCCGTGATTGGGCCGTCACCAACCAGGCCAACCTCTGGTACCAGCAGTGGGTTGCCAGCAAGCTGGATCCGCTGGAATACCTGGACGCCCCGCAACTGGACATCCTCCGTGGTGGGCGTGGGACAATTCGTCTGCGGGTGTCAGCCCGAGACGGTCAGCGGGAGCTGTTTCGACCGCTTCACCAACCGAACTTCGTCGGACGCAATCGCGCCCATCGGGACTATGGCCCGGTGGTGGTTCTGCTGGAGAACCCCAATCCGAAAGCGACCGTGGTTCAACTGGATGTCCTTGGGCTTGCCGGCACGGGGGCTCTGGTGATTTTCTGTGGTGAGGAGCGGCATGCAATTCCTTTTGCCTCGATCAGGTCCGGGCAGATGTTGAAGACCCAATTGTCCCAGCCGATCGGCAAGCGGAGCATTCGTTTGCAGGCCAGCCCGGACAAAGTCGATGGGGTTGCGTACGTCGTCTACCGAGAGATTTCTCTCGGTGGCTGAAACGGCTGATGCACCTGGTGAATGAAGTCCCTGGCAGGGTTGAGGACTCGCAAAGTGAACGTTGCTGGTGCAGTGGTGAGACTGTGACGTCGAGTCCGCAGCCGGCATTGATTCGAGGAACGTGACGAGACGGACGGTGTCTTGTCTTATGACTGGCGTACACAACGGAATTGGACAATGTCGTCGTTGCAGTTCTCTGCCGTGATCACTCGTCATGGTCTTTTGAGCGTCTGCCTGGTCCTGGCTTGCTTGCCGATGGTTGATGCCAAGGGGAAGTCCTTCGTGGGCACCTACGTGAACATCCACCACCTGTGCGAGGCTGGCGATTCGATCGCGGTTCGCGAGCAGGCTCTGCGGAATCACCTGGATCGGGTCAAGGCCAGTGGGATCGACGTCGTCATGCCGTACGCCACCACCACATCCGGATCCGCTCTGTATCCCAGCGAAATTCTCCCAAACCATGTGTATTCGGATTGGGATCCACTCAGGCTGATCGTCAAGGAAGCCTCGGTCCGTGGTTTGCGCGTTTACCCGGTCCCCTGCGTACTTGCCTGCGGTCGTGACAAGCCAGACGGCATTCTCGCAAAGCATCCGGAGTGGGCACTTTGCAGCCCCGGCGGTCGACCAATTGGCCATATCAGTCCGGGGCATCCGGACGCGAGAGCCTGGGTCGTTTCGGTGATGAAGGAAATCGTGACCAGATATCGGCCGGACGGTCTGTTGCTGGACTACATGCGATTCAACAATCGGCCGATGCGACTCGACCCACATTCGGTCGCCCTTCTGGAAAAACGACACCGACTGAAATACTCGAAGCTCAGTCCGGATCAGATCCAGGAATTCAAAGAAGCCGAACTCACTCGCTTGATGAGCCGGATCAGCCGTGAGGTTCGCAGAATTCAGCCCGGGATCCCTGTCGCAATCTATTCCTGGGGGCCTCACGTTGTGGAAGGACATCGCGTCGCCCAGGACTGGAGGACATGGGCGAGCAAGGGGTATATCGACATGGTCAACATATCGGGGTACTGCTACCGCAAGAATTATGGAGACCGGTATCTCAAGGTGTTCGAGAAGCGTCTCCGCGGTGCTGTGGAAATCAACAAGGCCCTCGGTTCCCCGGTCGAGATCACGTTCTGCCTGGGCATCCGAACGAGCCACGGCCATATCACGCGGGCGCAGGAGGTGGCGGACTACCTGAAGGTGGCCAAACGGGTCGAGGTGAATGGTGTCTCGATGTTCACCTGGTCCTACCTGCAGCCCTTTTTGCCGATGATTGAGGAACGACGATATCTGCAGGAGTTTCGTCGCAGTCGTCCCTGGTGATCATCAGCCGACCGGGTCGAGTTCCGGAATCGGCTCGCCGAAGGGCAGGATCGGCATGGGGCGGCCGCTGTAATCCGGGAAAGCGATCTCCGGATTGATCCCCAGGTGCTGGTAGACACTTGCCCACAGATCATTTGGCGACAGTGGGCGTTGCACGGGCTCTTCGCCTTTTCTTGTTGTCGCACCGACAACCTGGCCGGTGGCCATACCCCCTCCACTGACCAGCACGTTCATCGCATCAGGCCAGTGATCACGGCCCGGTTGCGTGATGCCGGTATTTGTCCCGATCTGCGAGTTGATGCGTGGCGTGCGTCCAAACTCGCCTGTGACAATCAGCAGGACGCGCCGATCCAGTCCGCGAGCGTAGATGTCCTCGATCAACGCGGTGATCGTGCGATCGTAGATCGGGAGTCGGACACGCAGGTCATCGAAGATGTGAGCGTTCACAGCGTGGCTGTCCCAGTTGTACGTTCCGTTCTTCAGCGAATCGACACCCGAAACGAACGGGTTCTCCAGTACCACCGTCACCCAACTCACGCCCGCTTCAACCAGTCGACGTGCAAGCAGCGCTCGCTGGCCCCACTGGTGCCGGCCGTAGCGATTCCTCACGTCATCCCGTTCCTGTGACAGGTCGAAGGCCGCACGGGCCTCGGGTGAGGTGACCATGCGAATGGCTCGCTGGTTGAATGCGTCGGCGGCGTTCATTGACGTGCCAACATCGATGTCGCGGCGCAGTCGGTCGAGGGTCGTGAGCAGGGTCGCCCGTTCTCCCAGCCTTGCCTCCGAAACCCCTGCTGCCAGCGAAAGGTTCTCGACCCGGAAATCGTCCGCGTTGGGGTCGGCCGAGATTCGGAATGGATGTGTCCGGTTGCCCAGGTACGCCGCACCAAAGCTGAAGGTGTCAACGTTGTTGACCCGCCCGTCGCCGGTCACGATGTAGTTGTAGAGACCGCTGCGAGCCGGCGTGTCCTCTCGCATCCGGGAGACGATCGACCCGACCATCGGATGGTCATTCACGAATCCATCGGGCTTCTTCGGAATTCGCCCGGTGAGGACCCGTTTGTGACCCGCATCATGGTTGGCTGAATGATGGTGAATCGAGCGAATCACCGTGAACTTGTCGGCGCACTGGGCGTGCCGAGGCAGGTGTTCGCAAAGGTCCAGTCCGGGAACCTTCGTGGCGATCGGCCGAAACTCTCCCCGGTACGCGGACGGCGCATCGGGCTTCAGATCGTAAGTCTCCATGTGGGACGGGCCGCCAGGCAGCCAGACCAGGATCACCGAGGTGTCGGGAGCGGTGGCTGCGGACGGTGCTGAAACTGCACGGGCTCTCAGGAGATTCGCCAGTCCCAGGACGCTGCAGGCTGATCCGGCATTCCGGATTGCCGTCCGCCGTGAAACCGCATGTTGTCCGCTGCCGGACCGGATGCTCATGAGTGTGCTCCACCAACGCCCGCTTTGATACGGATGATATACGTGTCGCCTGGGACCGTCGATCCCGTAGTTGGTTCGACAACTGCCAATCGTGTTTCCTGCCCAGCTAGCTACAACCACTCCGGCTCATCGACGGTGAGATCATTCCGGACGTTGCCGGTATTGAGGGTCGAGGTTGGCTCGAGGAGCATCACGTGGGTCTCGACGTCGGCGACAGGTTTGTGCTCAACCCCCCTGGGGACGATGAAGAACTCGCCTTCATCGAGTTCGACGGTTCTGTCTCGAAGATGGATCGTCAAATGACCGTCGAGGACTAAAAAGAGTTCGTCCTCATGCTGGTGGTGATGCCAGGGGAACTCGCCTTCGAGCTTGGCAAGTTTGACATGCTGGCCGTTGAGTTCACCGACGATTCGAGGGCTCCAGTGTTCAGTGAACTGCTGGAGTTTGTCGACGAGGTTCACCTTGTCGTTGGGGGTATTGGTCATGACCGGCCACTTGATGACGAGGCGCACAGGCGGTAGCACGAACCGGTGACAGGTTGCGCGGTGGAGATCTCGACCCGTCCACGGAAGCGGTAAGGCAGCTTTCCAGCGTATCAACGTGACCGCGGGATGGCAAAACGGGGCGACGATGAACGCGAGAAGCCCGCTTGTGGCGCCGTAAAACGATGATGGAACGAGCCGTCTGGAGTTGCCGGGTTGAACGCGGGGACTCCGCCGGGGAGACTGGCGATGAAGATGTCCCTGGCGGATCTCGATGTTTGCGCCCGGGAAATCGAAGAGGTCCGAGACAAGGATTCCTGTTTTCTCGGGATGACACAAAATCCGCTGCGACGCGATCCCATCTGGCAACTGGAGGTGAAAACCATGCAACGGCTTTTTACTGGTCATGTCATGACGGTGGGGTTGGCCGTGATTCTGTCGTCAATCGCCCGTGAAGGTGTTGCCGGTGAGCGAGGACAACAGACCGAGGCCAGGATTCGTGTGGCGACCGTCGCGATGCATTCGGAGCTTGGTGATTTTGAGACCAATCTCGCCCGTATTGCCTTTTGGTCAGCGAAAGCCCAGGGGGCCGGCGCAACGTTTGCCGTGTTTCCGGAGTTGTGCGTCACGGGTTCGCTGTGCAATTCCCAGATGACACAAGAATCGGCACGCGCGATCGCCACGAAGGCCATGGCGATTGCACGGCCACGGCTGGAAGCACTGTGCGCGAAACTGGGCATGACGCTCGTCGTGGGTATTGTTGACCCGACGGCCGATCGGCTTCGAAACGGCGCGATGGTGATCGATCCATCCGGCTATCGCACCACGTACCACAAGCTCTGGTTGCCGAATGCCAACGAGCAAAAGTGGTTCGAGGCTGGGAAGAGCCTGCCGGTGATTGAATCGCAGGGCTGGAAATTCAGCGTGGGGATCTGTGCGGACATCAACTACCAGAGCTACTTTTCCTCGGCCGCTCACCATGGAGCGGAGATGATGCTTTGTCCCATCGGGGGCAGTGGACGGGATTCCCTGGTCAACAAGAAGACAGGTGATCAGACCCGCCAGGCCGAATTCCATCGCAATCTGCACATGAAGTTCTTGCCGGCAAGGGCTGCCGACCATGGCCTGTACGTCTTTTATGCCAACCAGGCAGGACGCTCGGGAGACTACTGGTATCCGGGCTTGGCATTGGCGCTGGATCCGAGCGGGAAACTCGTGGGCGAACACCGCCCGACCGAGGGCATGATTGTCACCGATGTCTCCAGGAAACTTTTGCAGAGGTTCGAATCCAGGCGTGGCTCAAGCCAACGGGTTCAGCCAAAGAATTCCGCGGGCCAGGCCGTTGCGGTGAAGATCGTCGGTGCCAGGAAGACCGAAGACGGCTTTGTGTCACTCTTCAACGGCAAGAACTTCAATGGTTGGGACATCATGGGCAGGAAGGAAGGATGGGCGATCAAGGACGGGGTCATCCACTCTGACGGCGGCCAGAGTGGCAAGTGGTTACGTTCAAAGAAGCGTTTCAAGAACTTCATCCTGAAAGTCGAGTGGAAGGTCTCCAGGGGGGGGAACAGTGGGGTGTTCATTCGCTCGGGCACCGACCTGGCTCTCAGGCCCGATGACATGCTGCTTGTGACCGGTTACGAAGTGCAGATCTCCAACGCCCGTCGCGACGACAGTCATTGCACCGGGGCGCTGTACGGTTTCGTTGCCGTCAAGCCGAGGCCGGATGAATCGGCCGATCGGTGGCACACGTTCGAGATCCGCTGCCAGGCCAATCGGGTCACGGTGAAATCCGACGGCCGGAAATGCATCGACTTCGATCAGTCGACCAACGAAAAGACCAAGAAGAAACCGCTGACGGGTTACATCGGACTGCAGGATTCCCACTCGCCGAAAGGCCACTACATCCAGTACCGCAATATTCGAATCAAGACACTGCAGTAACGCAGGGGGTGAGATGGCTGGACGCCAGGAGTTGAATCGATGACCAATTTCCGGTTTCCACGAGTGTTCAGGCCTTGCTGATCAGCAGGTTGCCGATGTCATCGACCGAGGCCTTGTAGCCGGGGTGAATCAGCGTCGTGGAGTCCATTTCCGCGACGATGGCCGGCCCGTCAATCGCGGTGTTGGCATGGAACTGATACCGGTCGTAGATGGGGCAATCGACAAATCCGCCGGTTTCTGCAAAGTAAACCGATCGCGTTGTCAGCACTGCTGAACCCGGGTCCTGGTCGTCGCCGGCGATCTGGCGAAGACTGGGTTTTGCGATCGTGCCGATGGCGCTCAGGCGGAGATTGACCAGTTCGATCGGTTCATCGGGAGCGCTGAAACCGTAAACGCGTTCGTGTTCTTGGTGGAACCTCTCCGACAGGCGCTGCATTTCGTCTGGCCGCATTTCGGGATCTTCGATGGACAGCGTCAGTTCGTAACTTTGTCCGAAGTACCGCAGATCCAGTTGGCGCACAAATTGCATCCGCTGCTCGTCGACCTGATCCTGTTCGAGTGCGCCGCGTCCCTGGGCTTCCATTGCTTCGAATTCCTGCATCACGTTGGTGAGCACCGTCTCATCAAGCCGTGTGACCAACGTAGAGCTGTAATCGTGCTTCAGGTCAGTCGACAGCAGTCCCATGGCCGAGAAGATTCCCGGACTCATCGGGATCAGCGTGCGTGGAATCTCCAGTTCGTCTGCGAGTCGATTGGCGTGCAGAGGGCCGGCGCCGCCGAATCCCACGAGCACAAAATCTCGTGGGTCGTAGCCGCGTTGGACGGAGATTCTCCTCAACGCACCGGTCATGGCGGCGTTGGCGATCTCGACAATGCCGTGGGCCACTTCGACGACGTCCATGCCCAGCCGGCTGGCACAACGTTCTTCGATGGCCGTGCGAGCTGATTCCACGTCGAGTTCCAGTTCTCCACCGAGGAAAGTCTGGGGATCAATTCGACCCAGGACCAGGTTGGCGTCGGTGATCGTGGGCTCCCGCCCACCCTTGCCGTAAGCGGCCGGACCCGGGTCCGCTCCGGCGCTTTGCGGACCGACTCGCAACACGCCGCCCCCGTCGACCCACGCGATTGATCCGCCGCCGGCTCCGATTTCGACCAGGTCGATCACCGGCGTGCGAATCGGGTAGCCGCCCGCCTTCGCACCGTGTTCGGAAGAACTTGCTGCAGAGCCGACTTCGTAGTCTTTCGTTACGCCGGGTTCGCCATCCTGGATCAAGCCCGTCTTGGCCGTTGTGCCGCCCATGTCAAAGGAGATCAGGTCCTTATGTCCGAGCTTCTCGCCGAGAAAACTTGTCGCGATCACTCCGGCAGCGGGTCCGGATTCGACCATGTAGACCGGCTTGTCGGCGGCAGCGGCGAACGTGAACACGCCACCGCTGCTCTGCATGATCAACAACTCAGCCGAGAGGCCACTTTCCCGCAACCGGTTTTCAATCCGATCGAGATATCGAGCCACGATCGGTTGAACGCCGGCGTTGATGATCGTCGTGCTGGCTCGGAAGTATTCCCGGAACTCCGGCGCGATGTCGGATGACAGCGAGATTCGTACATCGGGCAGCGCTTCGCGGAGAATCTCGCCCGCGCGTCGCTCGTGATCCGCGTTGACGTAGGAATGCAGGAAGCAAACCGCCAGTGATTCGATGTTGTCGGCCTGCAACGCTTCGGCCGTGCGTCTCAACGCGTCTTCGTCGAGCGGGACGACCACGTTGCCGCGAGCGTCGAGTCGTTCCGCGGCACCGAAACATCGG
>MDTE01060646.1_pt1 | contig 36518 bp, 52 predicted proteins | sample 811231 | NCBI WGS metagenome assembly MDTE01 (sample SAMN05326651, study PRJNA326480) | marine metagenome | isolation source: seawater | place: Indian Ocean: Red Sea | collected 2010 | reverse complement strand
TTAGTTCAGCTAAAGTTGGCGGTAAATTTGCTTCACTAGCTTTAAAAACTTTTACATTTGGATGGGCATTAGGTTCAGGATTATTAAATTTATTATTTTTTAAATAGTATTGTTCATAATTTATTACCTTAATTGACTTCCACGTACCATCTAAAATTGCAGCTTCTAATTGATCTTTTAATACTGCTTTGCCATATTTTGTTAAAAATTTTCTAAATTCAGTAATTTGCATTTTCCACGCTTGTTTTGTTTTTGCACCTTTTTTACCTTTCCAATAGTCAATAATTAAACTTCTATATTCATTTAAATCTTCAGGTATAACTTTTTCTTCTTGTTTTTCTTTTTTATTTTTTTCTTTTAGTTCTTCTTTTTGTTGTTCTATATTTCTTGTTAATTCTTTAGGTTTATTATGTATATAGTCTTGCATATTTTTTTGTTGTTGTAACCTAGTCTGATAACCTAATTCAATCAAATAGTTAATAAACCCTGTATTTGTAAGGTAACTAGGCTTAATAGCTAACACTTTAGAAATAAGATCTTCAGATAGTGTTGGTCGGGAATTGGTCATTTTTTGGTAATTTAATGGCTATTTATTGGCCTAATATGGGCTATTTTTTGGCAATGTCAACCTTATGTTTTAATACAAAATTTTTAAAAAACTTAACAATTGAATATTTTACAGTTATTATGTAAGTAAATCCTAACCTAGAGGTTATTATGACTTCAAAAAAGGAATTAAAGGAATTTATAAAAAACAGGGATCTTTATGCCATAAATGACCCTTTAGAATTATTAGCTGATGCTTTATTAGATAATGAACGTTTAAAACGTAAAATAATTAAATGTAATTGTAAGGGGTAGACTCTTTTATAAAAAATTGGTAGTATTTAAAAAACTGCTTTTTTATGCACCAAAATGACTACGCTACATATGATAGAGCATTATCTATATATGAAGGTGCTGCTGTACAAGTTGAAGCTGCTTTAGTTGCTTTTAATCTTTTAGTAGATTCATTAGACATTACAAAACTAAACAGTAGTCAATATATTGATATACGTGAATGGCAAACAGCAATTAATCAAGCACAACGTTTTATACGTAAACCAATGACAATAGTAAAATGACTAAAGAAATTACAGCAGCATTATGTAAATTTATGCAAGAAGTACCACCTTTAACTTCTATGTCTACTGCAAAAATTCCTACAAAAAATGGTAGGGGTTTTGAATTTGAATTTGCAGAATTAGGTTATATATGTGCAGTTGTTAATCCTAAATTAGCTGAAAATGGTTTACATATTTATCATGCAGATGAAATTATTGATGGCAAAGAAGTTTTAGCAAGTACTATTTATCATATAAGCGGTGAAAGTTTACCTACAAGCAGAAAATTTATACCAAAAGGAGTTAATCAAAATCCTTTATATGAATACGGTAGTGCAAAAACATATTTTAGAAGATATGTAACTTTAGGTATGCTTAATTTATGGCATGGTGTTGATGATGCTGGTTTTGCTTATGAACAACAGGAAAATAAAACACATAAAGCGTTAGAAGAAGCTACGCAATATTATGGAAAACAATTAGATACTGCTTTATCAGATCAGGAAAAAGAAGAATGGATTATGCAGTTAAATAAAATATTTAATGATGATAGAAGTAAATTTGATGAAATAAATGATAAATTTAAAAATCATTTTGCAGTAACAAAAATGTCAGATGCAATACAAGAACAAAAACATATTGAATACATTATTTCTATTATTAACAAAAAGGAGGTAGCGTAATGCGAAGCAAAAAAGAATTTAGAGATCCTAAAGAAGTAGCAATACAAGAATGGAAAAACCGTTATAGCATTAGTGCTAAATTACAAGGTGATATTTATGTCAATTTTTACAAATATTGCACAGATAATAATTTAAGTATAAATTCAGGTGTAAATCACCTATTGCAAACCCATCCTACTCTGCAAAACAATGTTTAATTTTAATTTATGTGGTCGTTTAACTGAAGATGCTAAATTTTTTCAAATAAACGATAGAACAAACAAAATTGTTTTTACTGTTGCTGTTAATCATGGCAATGATGATACATCTTTTATTGATTGTGAATTTTGGCAAAATTTAGAATACCCAAAACGAGGTGAAGCAATATTAAATGCCTATAAAAAAGGATTGCAAGTTACTGTTGCTGGTAGTGCTAAAAAAACTAAGTTTTTAAAAAATGATATAGATGATAACGGTGTTGAACGTACAAAATGGGTAGAAAAATATGAATTTAAGGTAGAAAAATTTAATTTACCTGATAAACAAGCTAAAAATAGTTACACTAAAACTAATGCTTCACCATCTTCTATACCGTTTTGAAATTAGTAGATATACCAAAATTTAAATTACATTTATCTGTATGTAGGCATGAAGAATTTTCTTTAATAAAAACTGACGTACCTTTTTATAGTGTTTATTGGAAACGTTACGAAGAAGAAGATTGTTATGCTTCAGTAATTGATATTTTAAATTTAATTTTTGATCCTGTACCATTTATTCCAATTACAATTCCATATGATGTACGTGAAGCTGCTTTAGAAATATATGGTGAAGAATTGCAAAAAACATATCAACAATACAAAAAATTACAGAAGGAAAAGCAAAAATTAGAAAAATTATTAAAAAAATGATCAAATTAGACATAAAAAGCGAATTACCACAAGCTGCTAAATGGACTAATGAACACACTAAACAATTAGCTTATTCTGTATCTAATGCACTAAATACAACTGTACAAGGATCTAAATTTGTAGCAGGTAGTAAACAAAAGTCAGCATTAAACGCATTAGCAGGTTCATCAAGACGTTATTTAGATAGACCAAAACCACAAACACAAAAAGGTTTTAGAGCAATAAGATCAAGTAAACGTACATTACGTACTATTGTTTTACCTAAAGATAAACCATACAACCAAACACGTTATTTAACAGGCAATATATTAGGAGGTATAAGAAGGGCTAAATATGATGCTGCATTTGTAAGGCATCCTAAAGCTGTTAATATGCCATCTAATGCAAAGTTAGTACCAACAGGTTATATGAAGCGTGATAAGTATGGAAACATTACTAAAGGCAATATAGGTAAGTTGCTTAATAGCGTAGGCACAGGTAATAGAACTGGTAATAATATATTTATTGGCAAACCTAAAGGTGGTAATAGACCAGCAGGTGTATATAAGCGTGAACGTAATTTTGTATTAAGACCATTGTTTATAGCAAGGTCAACAGTAACCTATGATTCTAAGTTCCCTGCTACATCTATTGTTGAAAAAAATGTACAAACAAACTTTGGTAAGTACTTAAGGTATGAGTTAGCTAAGAACGTTAGAAATGAAGTTAAAAAAGGTAAAGCTGATTTACGTACAGGCTTATTTTAAGCAAACCTATTGGCATCACTAGGTTCTTTCTGTGCATATCTATGTGGGTCATCCGAAGGCACGAAAGTTTTTTAGCGTGTAAGTTTGCAGTTGCTTAACTACTTAACTATTATGGAAGCATATTAACTTAACTTACTACTAATGCTTATCACATATGTAGATTTAGCTAAACTAAAGGAAGTTAGCAAAAGTGCAGTATCACAAAGAAAAGCAAAAGGTCTTTTTAAAAGTGCAATAGTAAAAACAGTTAATGGTAAAGATTATTTAGATAAAGACGCAGCGTTAAAAGCATGGGATGGCATTGTTGATGACAAACAAATAATTAAACATGAAAATATTGATATGCGTGAAGTAAAAAAAGAACTTATAGATACTGTTGATAAATTACCAATACAAGAAATACCAGATTTTAATGTAAGTAGAGCTAAAAAAATGCACTTTGATGCAGCGTTATCTGAAATAGAAGTAAAAGTAAAAGAAGGTATATATGTTGATGCTAAAGAAACTGAACAAAAAGGTTTTGAATTAGCTAAAAGTTTATCTGACAAATTAATGACGTTACCAGATAGAGTAAGTAGTTTATTTGCTGCTGAAACTGATAAAGCTGTTATTGGTAAAACACTTAAAGAAGAAATTGTATTAGCTATAAATTCTAGTATTAAACAATTTGCATGAATCCATTTGTTAAAGGTTTTTTAGAAGGAATACAACCACCTAAACCTATTACTGTTAGTGATTGGTCAGATGCTAATAGAGTACTTTCAACAAGGGCTTCTAGTGAATCGGGAGCATGGAGAACAAGTAGAGTACCGTATTTAAAAGAACCAATGGATTTGTTAAGCGTAGAAGAAACAAATGTAGAACGTGTTGTATTAATGTTTGCTGCACAAGTAGGCAAAACTGAAATGGGCATAAATGCACTTATGTATTGGATAGATGTAGCACCTAGTTCAATATTATGCGTAGCACCTAGTTTAGATATGGTTAAAAGACTGACAGTACAAAGGTTAGAACCAGCATTTGATGAAACACCTTGTATAAAAAATAAATTACCTAAAAAAAGAGCTAAAGATAAAAGCAATAGTATGTTTATGAAAGAATTTCCTAATGGCATATTGATGCTTACAGGTAGTAATAGTTCTGTTGGTTTAAGATCAGCACCAATACGTTATTTATTTATGGATGAAGTTAGTAGTTTTCAAGAATCTGTAAGTAGTACTTCAGGAATAGAAGAAGGTGATCCTTGTTCACTAGCAGAAAAACGTACAACAAACTATGCAAATAGAAAAATATTATTAACGTCTACACCTACTGAAAAAAACCATTGCAGAATTGAACAAGAGTTTAATATGTCTGATCAACGTTACTACCAAATAAAAAGTCCTTGTTGTGGTGGTTTTCAATCTTTAAAATTTTCACAACTTAGATGGAAAGAAAAACAACCAGAAACAGTTGAATATGAATGTGCTTTATGTGGTGAACGTTTTAATGAAGCATACAAAACAACAATGCTAAGACAAGGTAAATGGCAAGCTACAAAACCATTAACACGTAAAACAGCAGGTTTTCATTTATCTGGCTTGTATAGTCCTTCAGGATGGTTAAGTTGGGCATCTATTGTAGAAGAATGGGAAACAGCACAAGAAGCACCTGCTTTATTACGTAGTTTTATAAATACACGATTATCTGAAACTTTTGATGAATCATATCAAACAAGTATTACTGTAGATTCATTAATTGATAAATTAGATGATTATTTGCCTTCAGAAATACCACAAGATGTTTTATGTTTAGTTGCAGGTGTTGATGTACAGGGTGGAGGTGGCACTAAAGATGAAAGATTGGAATGTAGTGTATTTGGTATAAGTAAATCTGTTGTAGAAGGTAAAGAAGAATTATGGCTTATAGATCATTTTGTATTACATGGTGATCCTACACAACAAGAAGTATGGCAAGGTTTAGATATAATTTTAGATTCAGAATATGACCATCCATTAGGCGGTAAATTAAAAATACAGGCAATGGCAGTTGATTCTGGTGGATTAGCAACGCATAGCGTCTATAACTATTGCAGATTACGTAAAAGAAAAGGTGTTATTGCTATAAAAGGATCATCATTACAAAACCAACCTGTTATTAATACTGGTTCAAACGTAAATATAAGTATTAGAGGTATGAAAACAGCACAAGCTGTTAAAGTTTATTCTGTAGGTGGTGACACTATAAAAGACGAGCTATTTCCACGAATAAAAATGGGTAAAGGTATTCATTTTCATAAACAAACAACAGCAGAATATTTTAAAGAATTAACAGGTGAATATAAAGATAGTAAATTAAATAATGCTAGAAGAAGGGTTTATAGATATGTACAAAAAAGAAATCAAAGTGTAGAAAAATTAGATTGTTGTGTATATGCGTATGCAGCATGGCATTTTATTTTAAAACAAATACCGATAACTAAAATTTTTGCATATTTAGAGAAAAAATTAGAAAAAAACGCAAAAAATGGCAAAAAAACGCAAAAAAACGCAAAAAATACCAATATTTCTAAAACAGGGTATGATGTATTTAATTGGAATTAAGGTTTTTTTATGTGGGTTAGTAACATACCAAATGTAATTGCTGCTGGCACTACAATAAAATGGAGGGATGAAGAAACAACAGTACCTTTTGATCAGCAAGTAACAAGTAGTGATTGGACACTTACATATTATTTAAGAAGTACAGATTTAGAAGCACATACGGTAACAGCTAGTGCATATGGTAATGGTTTTGAGTCAACAATAGCTGCTAGTGCAAGTGAAGGATTTACTGAAGGTAATTGGACATATGAAGCAATAGCATCTAAAGGATCTGAAAAACATAGATTAGGTTTTGGTTATATAACTGTAAAACAATCATTACAGTACACAGGTACAGCAGGGAAAATAGATACAAGATCACCAAATCAAGTAGATAGAGATAATATTATTGCTGCATTACGTAAATTTAATGATGGCGCACAAGAATACAGTATTGGCAACAGAACATATAAAAGGGTAGATATGGACAAATTAAGAACAAGATTACATGATTTAATTCCAATTTGTTTACGTGAAGAAAAAGCAGATAAATTAAGACAAGGTTTAGGTACAGGTTTAAAACTTAGCGTTAGACAATAGGAGTAGAAACAATGGGATTTATTAACGCATTTAAAGGTGCATACAAAGGTTTTTTAAATAACAGGCATGAAACTAAAGTATTGCCTAGAGCTAGACGAAGCAGTTATAAAGCTGCTGCATATGACAGATTAAATTATAGTTGGAAAGTTAACGGTAGTAGTGCAGATAGGGCAATACAATCTGACAATAAAACTGTAAGAAATAAAGCTAGAGATATGATTAGAAATAATGTATATGTTAAACAGGCTATGCGTAGTTTGATGTTAAACGTATGCGGTACAGGTACAAAACCACAATTACAAATAAAAAGAACAAATGGTAAACAAAATGACAAGCTAAATGTATCTATAGAAAAAGCATGGAGTAAATGGACTAGATACGATTCATTTTCTGCTAATGGTATAGATTGTTTAGCAAGTATTGAACGCAAAATAATAAATACTTTATTTAGTGATGGTGAAATATTTATAAGACTTATAAAAAAACCATTTGGTAGATCAAGAATACCTTTAGCTATTGAATTATTAGAAGCTGATCAATTAGATGACGATTACACAGATAAAAAAACTAATAAAAACGAACAATGGAGAATGGGAATATTAAGAGATAAATTTGGAAGGGCAAAAAAATATGCTTTTTTAGCAGAACATCCTGACGATTTTCCTTTAGCTTATAAGTACACAAGCAAAAGACATATGTTTATAGATGCTGGTGAAGTTATCCATTTATGTATTGGAGATAGAGTAGGTCAAACAAGGGGTATAAGTTGGATAGCTTCAGCATTATCTGATATGCACCAATTACAAGGTTATCAAGAAGCAACAGTTATAGGTAAACGTATTCAAAGTTCTACAATGGGCTTTATTAGTACAAATGATCCTGAAGGTTTAATAGGTGATGATGTAATGGATAATGAACGTGTTATGGATTTTTCCGCAGGGCAATTTCATTATTTAGGTGCTAATGAATCAATAACTGTACCTGATCTTGGCAATAGTAATGATAATTTTGAACAATTTAATAGTGCAATGCTTAGAGCATTGGCTGCTGGTTGTGGTACATCATATGAATCTGTTAGTAGAGATTTTAGCAAGACAAACTACAGTAGTAGCAGATTAAGTTTGCTAGAAGATCGTGACCATTACAGAATGATCCAAACATATTTAAAAGATCATTTTTTTCAACCTTTATTTGATGTATGGTTAGAACTAGCTGTAGCTGCTCAAGTATTAGATTTACCTAATTATGAATTAGATCCAGATAAATATAGAGAAGTGCATTGGATGTTTAGGGGTTGGTCATGGGTAGATCCACAAAAAGAAGTTGCTGCATGTAAAGAAGCTATAAAAGCTGGATTTAAAACACAAGCACAAATTATTGCAGAACAAGGACATGACATACATGAAGTTATGGCAGCTAGAAAAAATGAAGTAGAACTAGCTGAACAATTAGGTTTAAATTTTGACGTAAATATGTCTAGTAGTCCTGACAATACTAATGAACAAGGTAATATAGAAGAAAGCAATACTGAAACTAACCCACAAAATGAAGAAACAACGTGATTTAGAATCTTCTATACAGCATAGAAGTAATACAGTTGATTTTAAAATTGACAAAGACAAACGTACATTAACATTTCCTTATGGTTCTGAAGAACCAGTAAATAGAGGTTATTTAGGCTATGAAATTCTAAATTTTACTGAAGAATCTGTTGATCAATCTAGACTAATGGCATCTGCACCATTGCTATATAATCATAATTCTGATGATGTATTAGGTGTTGTTGAAAAATCTTGGGTAGAAAATAAAAGGGGTTATGTAACAGTAAGACTAGGTAAACATGAACGTGGTGAAGAAATTTTAGGTTTAATAAATGATGGAATACTAAGAAATGTAAGTGTAGGTTATAGCGTTATGGAAACAGAAAAAGAAGAACGTAAAAAGGATTCTGACGATTCTAAGGAATATTATCGTGTTACCCAGTTTCAGCCAGCAGAAATAAGTATTGTTACGATTCCTGCTGACTATTCTCAAAGTGGAATAGGAAGGTCAAAAGAAGCTACAAAAGATAACAAAAAAGAAGAAAATAAAGTTACTATGGAAGAATATGCTACTTCTGCTACTCTTGAAGAACAGCGTACTAATGCTGTTGCGGATAATTCCGTACCACAGTCAAATCCTATTTCAAAAAAAATTATGGCTACTAGCACCTCAGAAACAAATGATGTGGTGCGTGACTTAGAAAAAGCACGTAATGATGCTCAATCTACTGAACGCAAACGCATTAGAGAAATCACTTCTTTTTGCAATAAAATGCAATTAGGTGATGAAACATTAAATAATCTTATTGATAATCCTAAAGCAACTATTAATGATGCAAGGGCTATCTATTGTGACAAAGCTGAAATGCAACCAGTAGAAAGCATACAAACAAAAGCTGATATTCCTGAAAAAGAATTATCAGAAATTAGTTTAGTTGCAGGTGCTAGGGCTGCTTTAACAGGTGATTGGTCATCTAGGGAAGCTGGTTTAGTACGTGAAGTATCACAAGAAGTTGAATTAAAAGGTGGTAAAAGAACTACAAGCAATTCATTCTTAGTACCATTTGACGCATTTGTACCACAGAAACGTGCAACTTACGTTACCAGTACAAACAATGTAGGTGGATTTTTAGTACCACAAGACTACAGACCACAAGACTTTATTGAGTTTTTATACAACACATCTATAGCTTTAGGTGCTGGTGTACAAACACTTAATGATTTACAAGGTGATGTAGTTATACCAAAACGTGCAGGTAAAGGTTCTACATATTGGTTATCAACTGAAACTACTGCTATAACTGCTGTAAATAGCACATTTTCACAGGTAACAATGGTACCAAAAAACGTTGCAAGTTTAGAAAAATATTCTAGGCAGCAAGTTTTACAAGGATTACCAGCTATTGAACAGTTGATTAGGTCAGATATGACAACTAACCTACAACTTGCAATGGATTCTGCAATTCTTAACGGTTCTGGTTCTAGTGGTCAACCAACAGGCATACTTAACACTTCAGGAGTTAATTCTGTTGCTATGGGTACTAACGGTGGTGCTATTACATTAGATGCACTAATTAACCTAGAAGGTAACGTTGTTATTGACAACGGTATTGTTAACCCTGCAACTACTGGTTATTTAACTAACGGTAAAGTTGTTAATGATCTTAAAAAGCTAAAAGATACTGCTGGTCAGTATTTATATAACATTGGTTCTGTTGTTGGTGGTAGAGGTGCTACACCAGCAAACATTAATGGTTATACAATAGCTGATTCTATGCAATTACCATCAACCCTTACAAAAGGATCTAGTTCTGGTAATTGTTCTGCTGTTATTTTTGGTGATTTTTCACAATGTCTAGTTGGACTATGGGGTGGCCTTGAAATAACTGTAGGTGAAGATTCTGATGACTTTAGCAAAGCACTAACTTCAATCAGGGGAATAATGACAATGGATGTTGCAGTAAGAAACCCTGTATCATTTGGTGTTATTAAAGACGTAACTACAACTTTATAAGTTGTTTATTAGGGGTACTCTGCACCCCTTTTTATTTATGAAAGTACAAGTTTTAAAATCATTACAAATTAATGGTGTACACATTGAACAATTAGATGTTGTTGATGTTGATGGTCAAATGGCTGAAGAATTATTTACAGCTAATAGGGCAATACCATACGTAGAAAAACCAAAACCAAAACGCACAAAAAAACCTAGAAATGTCAATAGCAACTGATTCATTAGACGCTTTATTCTCTGATGATTTAACAGTAAATGTATTAGCTAATGGCACATATGGTAAAGGCTTATTTGAACAACCAACAACAGTAGCTTTAGGTGATCAGGTTTTATTTACAGATTATTTAATATATTTAAAAGCTAGTGCATATCCAAAATTAAAAACAGGTGATGCAATAGAAATAGAAAAAGTTAATTACACAGTAAGAGAAGTGCAAAAAGGTATAGATGCTTTAATTTTAGAAGTATCGTTACAAAAAACATGACTACACGTAGAGAAACTATTTTAGATGCTGTTGTAACTGCTTTAGCTGGCACTACTAATGTTGGTACACGTATTTATAGATCTAGGGTTACTGCATTTACTAGAGAAGAAACACCTTCACTATTAGTTACTTGGGATTCTGACAATCCTGTACAAACAACTTCATTACCAAAACTAGATTGGACATTAGATATATCTATAGCAGTTATTGTTAGAGGTGATAAACCAGATGAAGTAGCTGATCCTGTTGTTGAAAGTTTGCATAGTAAAGTAATGGCAGATTTAACGTTAGGTGGTGTTGCTACTAATATAATTCCTACAGGTACTACTAATGAAGCTGTAGATAGTGACCAACCAGCAGGTATAGTGACAGTAAATTATCAAATAAAATACAGAACATCAAATACTAATTTAGCAACCCTTTAATATGACAAAAATACTGCTATTGTTAATATAAGCAATGTATTAAGTTTGTAAAAAAATGGCTATTTTACGCACTTCAAAAACAATTTTAGCAGCAAAAAAAGAATCTTCTTATGGAGTGGCAGTAACTTTAGCTGGTACTAATTGTTTACTTGTTTCTGATGTTTCACTAAATCCTGTTGCAACAGAACCAAAAGAAAGAACAAATATTAGAGGATTTGCAGGTAATTTTCCTACTATTCCTAGTAATACAAAAGTAGAATTAAGTTTTGCGCTAGAATTAACACCTAGTGGAAGCGCAGGTACAAGTCCAGATTATGATGAATTATTATTGGGGGTTGGTCTAGTACGTACAGATGTTAGTAGTACAAGCAATACCTATACACCAGATCCTACTTTAGATGATGCAGATAGTTTAACTATTGGTGTCTACATAGATGGATCACTACACAAATTAACAGGTGCTAGGGGTACATTTTCTATATCATTAACTGCTTCAGAAATACCAATGATAAATATGTCATTTATTGGTATATATAATGATCCAACAGTAACAGCTTTATTAACACCTTCATATGCACAACTAGCACCAATAGCAGCTAATAGTGACAATACTACTAATTTTCAATTACATAGCTATGCAGGGTCACTAATGTCATTTACTTATGATCATAATAATGCACTATATTATTCTGAATTAATGAGTGGTACAAAAAGTACAAGAATAACAGATAGAAAACCAAGTGGTAGTTGTACTATTGAATCAGTACCATTAGGAACAAAAAACTATTATACGATTGTAAACAGTAGTGCTACTGGTAATTTAACTTGGCAACATGGACAAAGTGCAGGTAATAAAATTACTTTTACAGCACCTTATGTAGATTTACAAGATATTGCACAAGATGATAATGAAGGTTATCAAATGCTTAATATTGGCTATAGAGCATTACCTAGTAGCGGAAATGATGAAATGAGTTTAAAATTTCATTAACTCTGCTAAAAAAATTATGGCTTTTATTATTGATGATCTTGATGATACTTTTGAGTGGAAAATAAAAATACCAATACCAAATAAAAATAAAAGAGAAACACATGTTTTTAATGGTGTTTTTAGACGTATAACACAGGATAGGTTTGACGAACTACAAACATTACAAGAAGAAGAAGGTTTAAAAAATGAAGATATAGTACGTGAAATTATGGTTGGATGGTCTGGTATGCAAGATAAAGAAGGTAATGAATTACCATTTACTACATCTAATTTAAATAAATTATTAAATGTATTTGGATTAGCTGCATATATTATTAAAGCATTTACTGAAGCATATACAGGTGGGCTACAGAGAAAAAACTAGAAGATGCTGTAGAACATTGGTTTAATTCTGGTAAAAAAATACAAAATACAGATTTAGAAAAAGCTGCTGAATTATTTGGTGTAAAATTACCAGAAAAATTAAATAAAAAAGATTTTATTATATTACCTGAAAATATAGATGTAGTAAGTTTATTTTTACGTGTACAAACACAATTTAGAACAGGTTTTGGTGGTGTAACAGGTTTAGACTATGCAGCAGTTATACAAGTTGCTAATATGTATTCATATAATAAATTGCCTTCTTTATTTGAAAAATTACAAATAATGGAAATTAAAGCATTAGAATTAATTAATCAAGAAGGTAAAAATAATGGCTAAATTTGATGTTGTTATAGCAGCAAAAACTGTAGGTGAACAAGGTATAAAACGTCTTGGCAATTCAATGCAAGGTGTACAAGGTAAAGTTAAAAATTTAAAAATTGCAGTTGGTGGTTTAAATGGTGCTTTAAAAATATTTGCTGGTGTATTAGCTGCTGGTGCATTTACTAGATTTGTAAAAGGTGCAATAGATAGTGCAGATGCTTTTGGTAAAATGTCTGATCAAACTGGCATTGCTGCTAATACATTACAGGCATATGTTAATGCTGGTAAATTAGCAGGTATAGAACAAGCAACTATAGATAAAGGTTTAAGGCGGTTAAGTCAATCAATGCGTGAAGCTGATTTAGGTGTTGCAACTTATAAAGATAGTTTTGATGCTTTAGGTTTAACTGTACGTAATACAGATGGCAGTTTTAAGAGTAATGAACAAGTATTAGGTGAAATTGCAGATAGATTTGCAGATATGCCTGATGGTGCAACAAAAGCAGCTTTAGCTATGGAAATATTTGGTAGAAGTGGTGCAAGTATGATTAATATGCTTAACGGTGGTAGCGCAGCATTAACAGAATTTAATTATGCTGTTTCAGATGAATTTGCACAAAACGCAGAATATTTTAATGATCAAATAGCGGTATTACAAATTAAATTTGATGGATTTAGAAAACAATTAGTTGACGCATTATTACCAACTTTAAATAATTTATTAAAAATGTTTAGTAATATATTTAATGCAGATCAAGATTTTACAGCTTTTTTTCAAGGTGTAGAAGTTGGTTTAAAAATAATAACAAGTTCTATATTTACAGTAGTTGCTGGTTTTAGGTTTTTATTAACTACTATTAAATCTATTGTTAAAGGTTTAGGTGAATTATCAAAAGGTAATTTTAGTGGTGCTGGTGAAGCATTTATGGGTGGTTTAGATGAAACAAATGCACAGTTTAAAAAAGATATGGAAACATTTGATAATATTTGGACAGGTCGAGAAAATGCACCTAGTACATATTTTAAAGAAGGCGCAAACAGCGCAAATGAATTTGGTGAACAATTAGATAAAAGTTTTGGCACACAAATGCAAGCAAAAATGAAAGAATTTACAGATTCTATAAAAACTGTTGGTGAAGCAATGGCAGATGTAGCAGTTAAATCTATAAAACAATTAGAAGATCAATTAGTGCAATTTGTAACTAAAGGTACGTTTGAATTTAGAAAATTAGCTGATTCTATAATTAATGAATTTGCACGTATAGCAATACAGCAAACAATAACAAAACCATTAGGAAATTGGTTTGAAGGTTTATTTAGTGCAAAAGGTAACGTTTTACAAAATGGGCAACATTTAAGTAAGTATGCAAAAGGCGGTGTTATAAATAGTCCACATTTTAAATATATGGCTAATGGCGGTATTGCTGTTGCAGGTGAAGGTGCTAATGCTGAAGCTATATTGCCTTTAAAACGTGGTTCTGATGGTAATTTAGGTGTTGTTAGTCAAGGCGGTGGTAGCAATGTTGTTAACGTAACTGTAAATGCTGAAAATAGTAATGTAGAAGGCGATAACGAAAAATCACAACAACTTGGACAAGCAATAGCAGCAGCAGTACAATCAGAAATAATTAATCAACAACGTGCAGGGGGTTTACTATATGGCTAGTTGGGATACTTCAGTTAATATAAGTCCAGATTTTTCTTCTACAAAACAAAGTAGCATTGTTACGCGTGAAGTACAATTTGGTGATGGCTATAAAAAATTAGTTAGTTATGGCTTAAATAATGATTTAAAAAAATATAATTTTAAATTTCAAAATAAAAATACTACAGAAAAAAATACAATAGTAAATTTTTTAGAAGCTAGAAAAGGGGTAGACCCATTTGATTTTACTGCACCTGATGAATCTAGTAGTAAAAAATATTTATGTAAAGAGTGGAGTGAAACATTTGTAGCTGCAAACGTTTTTACAATACAGGTAGTATTTGAAGAGGTGGCAATACCATAATGGCAGTAGCAGCATGGTCAGCTAATGATACTGTAGCTTTAGGTGCTATAAAAAGAGCTAATAATACTTTATATAATGGTTTTTTCTTTAAATGTACTACAGCAGGTACAACAGGATCTAGTGAACCAGATTGGCCTAGACATTTAGGTAAAACAATTACAGACAATACAGCAGTATGGACAGTTATTAGTAGTATTTATGCAGATTTATCTGTTTTAAGTCCTAGTGCAATTATTGAATTATTTGAATTACATTTAAATAGTACTTTGCATAATTCTAATAATATTATTAGATGGCATAACGGATGTAATGCAAACATTACAGGAAACATTGTTTTTGGTACGCAAAGTTATACGCGTATGGCAATACAAGCAACAGGGTTTAAAAAATCTACAAGTGGCACATTAGCTAGACCTACATTAACTGTTGCTAATACTGATCAGCTAATGACTTTTTTATTGCGTGACGTTAATTTATTTAATAGTGGTAATGATTTAGGAGGTGCAGTAGTTAAAAGATTACAAACATGTAAAAAATTTTTAGATGGTGAAAGTACAGCAGATTTTTATGCACAATATCCTGTAGAAAGTTTTGAAGTTGATAGAAAATCTAGTGAAAATAAAAATACAGTATCTTTTGAATTAGTAACAGTAGTTGATAAACCAAATGAATATATACCGAAAAGGCAGTTATTAGGTAATTGCTGTCAATGGCAATATAGAAGTTCAGAATGTAGTTATACAGGTAGTAATTATTTTGATAAAGATGACAATGTTGTAAATACTTTAGCTGCTGATGTATGCGGTAAAAGGTTATCTAGTTGTAAAAAAAGGTTTGGCGAAAATGGTGTATTACCTTTTGGTTCATTTCCTACTGCTGGTAAAACACAATGAAATTAAGTAAATATATAAAAAATTTAGCATTACAGCATGCTAAAGATGAAAGTCCTAAAGAAAGTGTAGGTCTAGTGCATATAGTAAAAGGTAAAGAAAGATATTTTAAATGCAATAATTTAGCAGAAACACCTGATGAACATTTTGTACTAGATCCAGATTCATTCATAAAAGCAGAAAAACAGGGTGAAATAATTGCATTAATACATAGTCATCCAAAAACGCACCATAGTCCTAGTCCAGCAGATTTAGTTGCATGCGAAAAATCTGGTTTACATTGGTTTATTGTTAATCCAAAAACAGAATTATGGGGTAGCTGTAAACCAACAGGTTATGAATTACCTTATGTTGGGCGAAGTTTTTTTCATGGTGTTGTAGATTGCTATACCTTAGTGAGAGATTTTTACCAAAAAGAATTTGGAATACAATTAAACGATTATTTTAGAAAAGACAAATGGTGGGATAAAGGGGAAAATATGTATTTAGATAATTTTAAAAAAGAAGGATTTTATGAAATTTCTTTAAAAGATATAGAATATGGTTGTGTGATACTTATGCAAATTGAAAGTAATGTACCTAATCATGCTGGAATTTATATTGGTGACAATGTGGTATTACATCATGTACAAGGTAGACTATCTAGTAGGGATGTCTACGGAGGTTATTACATTACAAATACTGCAAAAATACTAAAACATGAAAAAAATTAAAGTTTATGGTGAATTAAAAAAGTATTTAAATCAAGGTACTTTTTATTTTGATGTTTGTACTGCAAGTGAAGCAATTAAGGCTTTATGTGCTAATTTTGCTGGTTTAGAAAAATGGTTAATAGACAATGATCAAAACGGTATTAGTTATAAAGTAAAAATTGGTGAAGATGAAATTGGTGAAGATAATATAACAGATTTAGTTTTACCATTAAGTAGTAAACAAGTTTTTTCTATAACACCTGTTATTACTGGTTCAGGTCGTGGTTTTGGTCGAATATTAACAGGTGCATTAATTATAGGTGCTGGTTTTTTAGTACCTGCATCATGGGCTATAGGTACGTTTGGCGGTACACCAATATTAGTAGGCAGTACTTTAAAAAAATTTGGTTTAATTATGTCTTTAACTGGTGTTGTTGAAATGTTATCACCACAACCAGAATTTCCAAATATGGAACAAGCAAATCAACTACAAAATTTTTCATTTAGTGGTATAAATAATGTAAATCAAGTTGGTACACCAATACCTATTGTTATGGGTCGTGCGTTTTGCGGAAGCGCAATAATTTCTTCAGGTCTTGACGTAGATCAGGTAGTTTAATGACAGTAATACGAGGTTCAGGAGGTGGTAGTAAAGGAGGTGGTAATAAAACACCTGTAGAAGCTGATGATTCATTACAAAGCATCCAGATGGCAAATGTCGTGGATCTTGTTTCTGAAGGTGAAATACAAGGTTTAGATGATGGTTTTAAAAGTATTTTTTTAGATGGCACACCAGTTCAAGACGCTAACGGTAATAATAATTTTGAAGGTTATCAGGTAGAAACTAGAAATGGTACGCAAAGTCAACCATATATATCATCATTAACTGCTAACGAAATAGAACGTACAAATATAGGATTACCAGTACAACTTACTTTTGGTAATGTAACTATTAAACAAATTACTAATACAGCAGCTAGTAAAGTAAGAGTAACTATATCAATACCAACTTTAAGACAAATAGAAGATGACGGTGATATTGTAGGACATGCAGTAACTATCAAAATTAGGGCGCAATATAATGGCGGTGGTTATAACCTTGTTAAACAAGATGAAATTAAAGGTAAATCAAGTAATAATTATCAGCGTGATTATGTTTTTTCATTAACAGGTGCATTTCCTGTAGACATTGAAGTATCAAGAGTTAGCGCAGATGATCCAAATTCTAAAAAAGAAAGTAAAACATTTTTTAGTGGTTTAACAGAAATTATTGATGAAAAATTAAGCTATCCAAATAGTGCATTAGTTTTTTTAAGGTTTGATAGTAGACAATTTGCAAATATTCCAAATAGAAAATTTTTAATACGTGGAGTAAAAACACAATTACCTAGTAATGCACAAGTAGATACAACTACACATTTAGGTAGAGTTACATATACAGGTGTTTGGGATGGTACGTTTGGTGCTGCACAATGGCATAGTGATCCTTCTTGGCATTTATATAATTTATTAATTAATACTAGATATGGTGTAGGTTTAGACGCTGCAACTTTAGATAAATTTGATTTTTATACAATAAGTCAATATTGCAATCAATTAGTTAGTGATCATAAAAATGGCTTAGAAGTTAGGTTTGCTTTAAATATGGTTATTAATACACGTAAGGCTGTTTACGATACTATAAAAGAATTAACAGCAATATTTAGGGGTATGAGTTACTACGGTGCAGGGTCACTTGTAGTAGTGCAAGATAGTCCACAAGAATCTAAATACCTTCTTGGTAGTGCTAATGTTGTTGATGGTAATTTTGAATATACAGGTACATCACAAAAAGCTAGACATACTACAGCTACAGTTGCTTATTCTAGTTATGACAAATTAGGTGAAACAGAATTTGAATATGTAGAAGATGTTGATGCTGTTGCTAAAAATGGTGTTATTAACAAGCAAATAAAAGCAATAGGCTGTTATTCACAAGGTCAGGCTCACAGAATTGGTTTATGGACTTTAAAAAGTGAACAAATTTTAACTAATACAGTATCTTTTGCAGTAGCAGTTGATAGTGGCATAGTTTTAAGGCCAAATATGGTTATAGATATAGCTGATGAATTAAAAACAGGTTATAGACATACTGGTTATATATCTACAGGATCTACTACAAGTAATATAAAAATTGATAATTTAGATAATATTTCTATAGATTTAACAAAAACACCAGAAATTTCAATTTTATTATCAACTGGTTTAGTAGAAAAAAAACCGATACAAAATATAAATGTAAGTACAAAAACTGTTACTGTAAGTTCACCTTTTTCTGAAGCACCACAAGCACAAAGCGTATTTATTATGCAAACTTCAGAGGTGCAAACACAACAATTTAGAGTTGTTGAAATTAGTGAAGGTGAAAATGGTGTATATTCTGTCATTGCTTTGCAATATAATGCTTCTATTTACAATGCAGTAGATAATGGTGAACCAATTTCTGTTAGAAGTATTAGTAATTTAGATGCTGCACCATCACCAGTAACAGACATAGAGGATCAGGAATTTTTATATAGTGATGGTCAAGGTGTTTTTGTAGGTTGTGATTTAAGTTGGCAACATGATATGAAACGTGTAACAGAATTTAGAATTACATATAGAGTAGATAATGATAATTGGGCAACTGTTACAACTTCATCACCTTCAATATCACTAAGGCAAGGTGGTAATTTTGGTGCTTTAAGGGCTGGTACTTTGCAAGTGCAGATACAAGCAGTTAATTATTTAAACAAAGGAAGTACTATTGCAAATCATACAGTACCACTAGCAGGTAAAACTGCTGCACCTGCTGATATAGAAAATTTTACAATGATACCTACTAATGGTTTAGCAAGATTGCAATGGTCACAAAGTACAGACTTAGATGTGGTCGTAGGAGGATTAGTAAGGTTAAAACATTCCCCTGATTTAACAGGTGTTACTTGGGCTAACGCAGTTTCAATACATAGTGATTTAACTGGTACTGCTAAAGAAGCATATGCAGATTTAAAGCAAGGTACGTATTTGGCAAAATTTGTTGATAGTGGTGGTAGAACAAGTGTTAATGCTAAATATGTAGAATTTACAAAACCTGATCTAGATAATTTAGTTAATATAAATACGCAAACTGAAGAAAGTAATTTTACTGGTACTAAAACAAATGTTGTTGTTACAAGTGGTGAGTTAGTTATGGCTGCAAATGGTTCAGTTTTACATACAAATGGCACATATTTATTTGCTAATAATCCAATAGATTTAGGTGATATTTTTAGTATTCAATTAGAAAGTCTAATTAAAATTAGATCATTTTTTCCTAATGCCATAACAATTAATCAAATGGGTTTAGACTTTGATCCTAACGCTGCTGCTAATACTACTGGTTTTGCTGCTATTGCATCTTTTGTTGGTGATACACCACTAAATACAGATGTAAAATTATATATAAGAACAACACAAACTAATCCTAATAGTTCACCTACTTGGACTTCATGGAGACCATTTAACAATGCAGAATTTAAAGCTAGAGCATATGAATTAAAAGCAGAATTAGAAACTAATGACAATACAGCGCAATTAGCGGTACAAAATTTACAAGTTACTAGCAATATGCCACGTAGAACAATTAATGGTACTGCAACAACTTCTGCAACATCTGATTACACAATAACTTTTACAAATAAATTTGCAGCTACACCTGTTATTGGTATTACTTTTAGTGCTACAAATAGTGGAGACTATTATAATATTAGTAGTTCTAATGCAAATTCTTTTAGCGTATCTATTTACAATCAAAGTAATGTTAGACAAGCTAGATTATTTTCTTGGACAGCAACAGGTTATGGTAAAGGTTAATTAAATGGCACAAGTACAAACAGGTAATTTTCCTATTCCAAATGATACAGGTGCTAACGTTTTAGCAGATATAAATGAAAATGTTAGAGCTAATGCAACTAATAATAGTGGCTCTACAACACCACCTATAACGCTGGCGCATCAATTTTTTGTAGACGAATCTACTAACCCTGATACTTTGCGAATACGTAACGCAAGTAATAATGGTTTTATTGAATTAGGTAAATTACAAACTAATTTAGGTCATATGCCTGATACTGGTGGTAGTTTTTCAGGCAATATTTCTGTACCTTCTGGTAATGCTAGTAGTCCTTCTATACAATTAAATGATGCAGATACAGGTTTTTATTTATCTTCTGCTAATGATATTGGCATAACTACAGGTGGTGCTGTACGTTTAAATGTTAATAGTAATGGCTTAACAGTTAATGCTGGTAAAGAATTACGTTTAAAAGATCCACAAGATAACAATTATTTAGCACTAAAATCACCAGCTTTATCATCTGATTTAACTTTTACATTGCCTAATAGTGACGGTAATGCTGGCGATAAATTAGAAAGTGATGGAAATGGAAATTTAAGCTGGCAACCAGTACAAGGTGTACCAACAGGTTCAGTACATGTAATGGCAACTACAACAGTACCTAGTGGTTATTTAGAATGTGCTGGACAATATATAAGCAGAACAACATACGCTGGTTTATTTGCAATTATTGGTACAACTTGGGGTACAAATGCTAGTAGTAATTTTAGATTACCTGATTTACGTGGACAATTTGTCAGGGGTTGGGCTAATACAAGTTCTGTTGATTCTGGTAGATCATTTGCTAGTTCACAATCATCACAAAATTTAAGTCATAACCATAGTTATAGCGGTGGTTCTGTATCTGTTAGCGGTGGTAATCATGGTCATAGTATTAGAAAAATATCATTACAACCATCAATAGCTAATGTCGGTATTACTTTAGGTTCTGGTCAGGGTTATCAAATTGGTTACGCAACAAATTTTAATGGCGATACAAACCAAGCTATTGCTACAAGCGGTAATTTATCAATGTCAGGTAGTGTTAGTTTAACTATTAATAATAATGGTGGTAATGAATCTAGACCACAAAACATTGCAATGATGTACGTAATTAAAACTTAAGATATTTATTATTTTGCTGTTAGCGTTATAATTAAAAAAAAAAGCTAAAAATGTCTACACCAATAGAAGGAGAAATAAATTTTGAATTAAAACGTAGGCAAGATTGGCAGCGTCAAATTACATATACAGATGGTAATAATAATCCTAATAACTTAACTGGTTATACACCTATATGTCAGGTATGGAATTATGAACGTACAAAAAAATATGCTGATATGACAGTAACTATATCTGACGCACAAAATGGAATTATTGATATGTCTTTAACAGATGCACAAACGAGCATTTTACCTGATTTAAGTTACTATGATTTAAGAGTAACTATTGGTACAACCAGTTATTATGTTATTGGCGGTACTATTACTACTAAGGAGGGCTACTCAGCATGACAGTTAATGTTACTGAACCAAAAAACACAGTTACAGTTAACGGTGTTACTAGAGTAATTACTGTTAAAACTCAAGGTACACAAGGAGCTAATTTTAGTTCTTTAAATAAAAGTATGATAGATACTAATGTAGCTGACGGTTCAATACCTTATTATGATGCTGCTTCTGGTACTTATCGTGCTGACCAAACAACCACCAAATTAACATTAGTGGATGGCGGAAATTTTTGAAAATTTCTAGTTTTTTACCAATTTTTTTATTAATTTAAAACAATGCCTAATACAATCAGAATTAAAAGAAGTACAGGATCTACAGCAGTTAGTAGTTGTGCAAATGCTGAATTATCATTAACTGAAGGTAATGAAGTTTTATGGGTTGGTAAGGGTTCTGGTGGGTCAGGAGGAAGTGCAACAACTGTAATACCTATTGGTGGTAAGGGTAAATTTTGGGATAAAGAAACAAGTTATTCTGCAAATTTTGTATTAGCTGCACCTAGTAATGGTGCTGGTGCTAGTTCAATGCGATTATTAGCAACCGCAGATATTCCTTCAATTCCACATACACGTATATCTGATTTTGATGCAGGTGTTAGAACAAATAGATTAAATGAATTAACCGTACCTAATGCAGCAGTAGATGTTAATAGTCAAAAAGTTACAAATTTAGCATTATGTACAGCTAATACTGATGCAGCTTCTAAGGCATATGTAGATTCTGTTGCACAAGCATTAGATGTTAAAGATTCTGTTGTTGTAGCTACTACTGGTAACGGTGCAATTAGTACAGCATATGCAAATGGTCAAACTGTTGATGGGGTTACTTTAAGTACAGGAGATAGAATTTTACTTAAAGACCAAACAAGTGGATCAGCTAATGGTATTTATAATGTAAATGCTTCAGGCGCACCATCTAGGGCTAGTGATATGGCTACAGGTGCTAACGCTGCTGGAAATTTTGTATTTGTTGAAAAAGGTACAGTTAACGGAAATAATGGATTTGTTTGTACAACTGATGTTGCAGTAGTAGGTACAAACGCATTAACGTTTACGCAATTTTCTGGTGCTGGTCAAGTAATTACAGGTGATGGCATACAAAAATCTGGTAATGAAATTTCATTAGATTTAAAAGCAAATAGCGGTGTAATTATTTCTAGTACAGAATTAGCAATAGATTTATCTGCTAGTGCAATAGCAGGTACTTTAGCTATTTCTGACGGTGGTACTGGTGCAACTTCAGCAACACAAGCGTTAACAAATTTAGGATTTAGTAACTACGGTAAAACGCTTATAGATGATGCTAATGCTGCTGCTGCACGTACAACTTTAGGTTTAGGATCTATAGCTACACAAAATGCTAACAGCATTGCGATTACAGGCGGTTCTATACAAAACCTTACAACATTTGACGGTATAACCATAGATGGCGGTAGCTTCTAATTTTTTTAATAGGAGGTTATAGCTATGGCTAACGTAATAAAACATAAAAGGGGTACATCTGATCCTAGTCCTAGTGATCTTGAGGTAGGTGAAATTGGCATACGTACTGATGTAGGAAAATTATTTACTAAAACTGATAGTGGTTCTGTTGCAGAAATAGCTGGTGGTGGTAGCGATATTATTATTAATACACTAAGTTCTAGTAGTGCTACTGGTGGCGGTAGTGCAACATTTAATGGATCTGCTTATAGATTTACGTTAAGTCAACCACCATCTGTATCAGCACAACAATTATTAGTTAGTATTGCAGGTGTGATACAAAAACCAGTTGCAGGTAATGGTCAACCTAGTGAAGGCTTTAGTATTAACGGAAATGACATAATATTAGCTTCAGCACCAGCAACAGGTACAGATTTTTTTATACTTACATTTAAAAGTTTAGGAGTATCAGAACCAGCAGATAATACAGTAACTAATGCAAAAGTAGCGTCTAATGCAGCAATAGCTGGAACAAAGATTAATCCCTCTTTTACCTCTGATATAACTGTTACAAATACAGCACCAAAAATAAGTCTTGTTGATTCAAATGCTAATAGTGATTTTGAAATGAAAGTAAATGCAGGAAATTTTGCAATAAATGATTCGACAAACTCTGAAAATAGATTTTTAATAAATTCTGGTGGACAGATAGGTATAGGCACAGCAAATCCAAATAGGCTTTTACATCAACATGAAAATTCTGCTGGTGTTAATTATCATTTATTTACTAACAGTAATACAGGAGCAAGTGGTAGTGATGGTTTATTAGTCGGTATTACTGGTGTTGGTCAAGGTATAATGTGGAATTATGAAAATCAAAAATTAAGGTTTGCAACTAATGCTACAGAACGATTAACAATAGCAGCAGATGGGAAAGTAGGTATAGGTGCAACAAGTCCATCTGATGAATTAACTATAAGAGGTTCACAATTTCAAACTTCACAAATATCTATTGGAGATAATGGAGATAGATTTAGAATTGGCTATGTACATTCTGATGGTTTAGCATCCTCAACAACAGCATCACAAATAGTTAGCACATCAGGTAGTGATTTATATATAGCACCAGCTTCAAACGCAGCATCAGAAATACACTTTTTTAGTAATGCTTCTAGTGGTGCGCCAATAGAACGTATGCGTATAGATTCTTCTGGAAGATTACTTTTAGGAACTACTACTGAAGGTCATGCGGCTGGCGATAATCTAACTGTTGCTGATTCTGGTAATGCGGGAATTACAATTCGTTCTGGAAGTTCAAATAATGGTAGTCTTTATTTTTCTGATGGAACTTCTGGTTCTGATGAATATAGAGGTGCTGTTCGATATCTTCATGGAGATAATGCTTTACAAGCATATACAAATGGTGTTGAAAGGATACGCATAGATTCGTCTGGTCGGGTTGGGATAGGTACAACAAGTCCAGCAGCAGAACTTCATGTAGAATCTGCTACACCTGAAATAAGAATAAAAAGTACAAATGCAAATGTTGGTCAAGGCACAGAAATTGGTAGATTAGCGATACATACAAACGATCCAACAACACCAACTGGTGCTGGTGAAGTATTTAAAATTACTACTTATTCTGCACAAGGTAATGGTGCTGATTATGGTACAAAACTAATTAACAGAGCAGGATCTAACTCTGGCGAAAGTGTTATTTCTTTAGGTCAAGATGCTGTAGGGGATATTGTCTTTTATACAAATACAACTGGAAGTGGTCAGGAGGCTATGCGTATTAATAGGCGTGGATTTATAACAAAACCTCGTCAAGCAATGTTTGAGGCAAGGGGAAATAACACAGCATTTTCTGCACAATCCCCATTACCATATCCATCTGTAGCCTATAATATTGGAAGTTGCTACGATAACACCACCTACAAATTTACTGCACCTGTAGATGGGTATTATCAAGTTATGGCTCATGTAATACCAACGGACTATACTGCTGGTGGTAATAATGTTGAATTATATGTTATGGATAATCATGGTACAAGATATTTCTTAGATAGAAAACTAAAATCAAGCAATTATAGTTCAAATAATTTTTCTGTTGGAGGAACTCGTATAATTTATGCAGACTACACCGACACCTTATGGCTTCAATTTCATGCTATATCTGGAACACCAAAAGTTGAAACTGCAAGTTTTTTTAGCATTATGTTAGTGGCATAAGTAGAATAAAAGCATTGGAGGCTTAATAAATGACACAAACACAAGTAAGTGGTTCTGGTATTAAAAATAACGTTATTACTAATAACCATTTGCATAGTGCTGCAAACATAGCTGGCAGTAAATTAGCTGATTCAGGAGTTACAGCAGGGTCATATGGATCTAGTAGTGCAACATTATCTTTAACTATTAATGCAAAAGGACTTATAACTGCTGCTTCTACTAATGCAATAACACAAGTTGGCGGTAGTAATGGTGTAGATTTTAACGATAATGTAAAAGCTAGGTTTGGAACTGGTAATGATCTAGAGATATTTCATGATGGAAGTCACAGTTATATTGACGATACTGGAACAGGAAATTTATATATTCAAAGTAATCATGTAAACATTGACAGTAAGAATGGCGAGCAATTTATTAACTGCATTCAAGATGGAGCAGTAGAACTCTATTACGACAACACGAAAACCTTTGAAACCACACCGCTAGGCATAAAAGTACCAGATAGTAAAAGACTTTCTGCTGGAGATGGTGAAGATTTAAAAATTTATCATAATGGAAGTACTAACAATTTTATAGCGGTTACTGGAGGACAAGTTTTAACAACTAATTCTGATTCTTTAGTATTTAAAAATGCTTCTAATAATGAAACCTATGCAACTTTCACTCAAAACGGAGCAGTAGAGTTATATCACAACAACAGTAAAAAGTTTGAGACTTATACAAATGGAACTAAATTATATGGACATTTAATAGGTTTAGATGCTGGTAAATATGTTCAATGGCAAGGAGCTAACTCAAATGCTTTTGCTATTGGAATGACATCTGGATCAGATAATCCTACTGGAAGTGATAATCATTTACAGTTTCATCATTGGAATAATAGTTCTTGGGATAAAGTTTTTTATGTTCATAGAGACTTTATAAACATACCAGATAATAAAAAAATAGGATTCGGTGATAGTAATGACCTACAAATTTATCATGCTTCTAACATAGATAAAATCGAATCAAATGGTGCTGGCTTGCACATTAGGCAAATTAATAATGGTGATGTTCATATTCATGCTGGTGCTAATAGTAGTGCTTCAAATAATAGACTAGTTGCAAGATCTGCTGGTGCTGCGGAATTATATCATAATGGCAATTTAAGACTAGAGACTAGAACTAATGATGTTAAGTTTCATGGTGGCTTAGTTGCTATAGATAATGCTCAGATACAACTTGGAAACTCAGGGGATGTAAAAATATATCATGATGGTACAAATTCTTACCTTGATAATGTAATAACTGGAATTTTAAGAATAAGAGGTAATTCAGCAGGGCAAGTAGAAATACAACCTAAAGGTGGTCAATATGGTGTAAATCTTATACCTAACGGATCTGTAGAAATATATCACTCAGGTAATAAAAAGTTTGAAACTACAAGTGCTGGCGTACAAGTTACAGGTGCTTTAAATGTAACAACAACAATGCATATACCTGATGGAAGCATTGGATTACAAATTGGAAGTTCAAACGATTTAAAAATTTATCACAACGGAAACGGATCTTACATTTCAGAACAAGGCACAGGTGAATTAATTTTAAAAAGTAACTCAATAAGTTTTACAAATGCTGCTGAAAACGAACATTTAGCAAGGTTTTTTCAAGATTCTGGTGTTGAATTATATAATAACGGTACAAAAAAATTTGCTACAGGCAGTAGCGGTGTTTATCACAATAACAATGGTACGTTAAGTCAAAACGGAATACATTTTGAAAGGGGTCAAAATAGTAATGATTTTTCAACAATATTTGGTGTAACTAATTATCCTGATGCAAGTGGTTATGGAGATCAAAATGATGGTTATTGGGGAAAAATTCAATCAAAAGGTGGTTGTGTAATAATTTTAAATACTGATGGCGGTAGAAATGATGGTAGAAATAATTACGATCATTTTAGTATTTATCATAGAGCTAATGATAGTACCAACGGTAAACGTGCTTTTTCAGTAGATCATGTAGGTGGTGTTCAATTTGGACAAGCTGGCATAAATATAGATAGAGAATGGGAAAATCAACCTAGTTTTAGTATGACTAGAGATTGTAATGACGGTACAAATAATACTGATAATAGTGCTTATTTTAGATTTCATGGTACAGCTAGAACACACTCGTCATGGACAGGTGGCGGTAATGGTTCTGATTTTTCTGCAAATATGTTACTTGATGGTGGTAATTACAACGCTTCCGATAGAAGAGCTAAAACTGATATTGTTGATTGCCCATATGGTTTAGACGTTGTAAATAAATTAAAACCACGTAAATACCAATTAATTAATTCACAGTTAGAAAAACAAGGTGATGATAATATTAATCTTGGTTTTATTGCACAAGAAATTATGGAGCATATACCAGAATGTGTTAATTATCTTGGAGACAAAGCAAATACACCAAATGAAAAAGGTTTTGCTAGAGCTTATGCTTTAGACACTAATGAAGTTGTAGCTGTACTAACAAAAGCAATACAAGAATTATCTGCAAAAGTTACTATGTTGGAATCTAAAGTATAATTATGTGAATTTTATAAAAGCTAGTAATTTAAATATATAAAGCTATAATTAAAAAATAAATCATAATAGGTACTTATGACAGAACAAGAAATTAACGACAAAATTGCAGCATTGCAAAAAGAAAAAGATTATTACGTTGATTTAGCGCAAAAAACTGCATCTACATTAGAACAAGCAAAAACATTAGCTTTTTCATGTCAAGAAAAAATTGCAGTATTAAAAGAATTTTTACCAAAAAAAGAAGAAATTGAAGAAAAAGGAGAAAAAACAGATGCGTAAATTTTTAGATTGTATTTCTGTAATTAGTGCAGTATTGACATTAACTATGTCAGGCGGTGTTTTGTATTCTTATTTTTATATAACTAATCCTGAAAACCAAGAAAAAACAAAACAATACGTTATGGATGAAATAAAAAAAATGTTACCTGATGTAATGCCTAGTATTCCTAAAGTTACAGGACAACCAATACCAATAAAAAAACCAATTAGAGCAGGGTTTTAATATGACTACATTTGTTGTTTGGATTTGTTTAGTTGTATTGCTGTACATTTTTTTAAAAAATTTTATAAATCATGCCTAAAAATCAATTAATTGGACAAAAATTTAAAATAGGCGATAAAGTTTTACGTAAAAATATATTTGGCACTACAAAAATTACGGAAAAAAGAACTGGTGTAATTTATGGTGTAAAAACAAAAGAAAACAGTAGAGGTAGCAAGCATTATTACTACAACATACAATGGGATGACAATAAAAGAAGCGAAAATGCACAACATAGTTTAGAGCTAATAAATTAAATAGTTGACAAGGGGTAGACCCTATAGTAATATTTTAATTGTAAACCTTAGTCGGGAGACTTACTATCATGTCAAGATCGTTAAACGTTCTTTCAAAAATTCTTGCATTAACAGCAAGTACTAATCCTAATGAAGCTAAAGCTGCTGAAGCAAAATTAGAACAGCAACTAAAAGCTAGAGGTATAACACTTGAGCAATTAGAACAGCAAATAGGTGATACTTCAGTATTAGATGAAGAAATTGAAGTTATTGCCTTTAGATGGGGTACACCTTACAAGCGTATTGATCCAGCAGTATCTATTATTGTTTCTGCTGTTGCAGATTTTTATAACGGTAAAATTGTATTTACACCATTTAAAGCTGACAACAAAACATACATTACTGAAGGTGGTAAATATGTTGGACACAGACAAATAGAAATCTCAGCTAATAAAGCTAGACAAATTGAAATAGAAATTTATTCTTCATACTTGATAGAAGCATTACAAGATGCGTGGGCTAGACATTGCCAAGAAGATCCATTTCAAGTTGCTTTGGAAGGTGCAGCACATAGAAACAGTTTTAGAAAAAACTGGGCATGGGAGGTTAGAAACAGATTCAATAAAATGAAATCTGAAGAACAAAAAAATGGTAGGCAACTACAATTAGCAGATAAAACTATTAATGTTTCTGCATTAACTGTTATTAATGCTAATAAAGCAGAATTAGCAAAAGTAGAAGAATTTTATGCTGAACGTCATCCTTCTTTAAGTCGTGGTACTGGCTATACAAATGGCGGTACTGGTGCGGATGCTGGTCGTGCTGCTGGTGGTCAGGTTGGTCTTAGCAGACAAATGTCTGGCAATAGTCAAAGACAAATAGCAGGGTACTAAACAATGCAAACTATATTAATGCTATTTGCAGCAACAGGGATATTTTATATATCCCTTTCACAATCCTTACATGATATGACAGTAAACGATTGTAATTCAGGTATTGAAAACGCATGTACTTATTTGGAGTCAAAACAATGAACAACAAAAAACCAACATATAAAATTTCAGCTACACAAACAGCAGAAGCATGGAATTTTTCAGTTAAAACAACTAGACAAGCATTTTGGAAAATGGTCGAACAAGGTGAAGAAGCTGACATTTTTGATTTAGTTTTTGGTGAACTAACTATTGAACAATGCAAACGCATTAATAAATTAATTGATCCAAAAATTTGGACAGAACTTTATTTACAGGAAAAAGAACAATGAACACTAAACAACTACTGGTTAACCTTATAACCAATTCAATGGATAGATTTAGTACAACACATATAAATGTTGCACATCTATCCTTACAGGCCAATCAAGCATTTCATAAGCTACTAAAAACAGATTATTGGGATGATGTTGATATTAATAATTGGCTTAGTAGAGATTCAAATATGTGGATTAAGCACAATGGTATAAATTATAGAATTGATGGTGTTAGGGATGATTGTGGTGATTATATGTATTCTTTTTTTAACCCACCAGAACATTGGTTTAATTCAGAAAGTTTTTGGTTTTTTAAGGAGGTATGCAGATAGTATAAACTTATATAGTGGGATTCCTGATAGTTAGTTTTTTGCCCGTATCTAACTTGAAAGTTATAACCAAGACAAGGTAACAGATAGTGTTAATCCAAATCCCACTACTTTTTTTGTTAAATATTAGTAATATTGTTGACATATCTAGGGGTAGACCCTATAGTAGTAAATGAACAGGGTTGGATACCCACTATCACTTTAAACAAATGCCTAAACTTTGGACAATCGACAAAACTTGCAACAGCATCATAGATGCAGCAATACTAGGTGAAACATTTACTAAGCAAGACGTAGTAAACAAGTTAATGAGTTTTTCATCATTAGCAGCATGGAGAGCAGCACAAGTAGCTGACGCTGTAATGATCGAACTAGAAAAAATATAAGGAGGGCAAAATAATGAACAAATACTACATGACAGAAAAAGAGCAACAATTTCTAACAGTTGCTTCTGTTGATCAAACAAAATGGGGTGAATGGGTTGGTATTGATCCAGCCTATGTTTATTTTGACTTTAACGATCTTTTAAAAGCTGGTATTAATGTCAAAGTAGCTGAAGGATTACTTAGCAGTTTATTAAAAAAAGAAATTGTATATGTTGAAATGCGTTATGAAGATATGAATGTTTTTGATAAAGGTAAATATCTTTATTCATTTACTGAAGAGTTTTGTACATGGGTTGCTAAAGGAGGTGATTACACAAAAAAATAAATACATATCTAGACCCTTTAACAGGGTCTTTTTTTTTGGCAAACCAAAACCCCTACTAGGTACATGCAGGGGTTAAGGCTAGTTGACCATTGCTCTGCATCAAGGCAACCAAACAAACGCTAACTAAAGCATTTAATATTGCAACCTAATTACTTACCTTTAGGGTATAGTCTAGCTTCAATTACTCTTACAAATTGATCATCTAGGCCATTATCCGTCATTTTTGCTAATTCTTTTAGGGCATATATTAATACATCTTTAAAAAAATTTTTACGTATTAAAAACCTAAATACTTTGCGTAGTAATGCCATTTGTTTTTATATTGTATTTTTACTTTAGCTTAATATTAAAAGATAAACTAATTCTATCTTCATCTGTTTCATTTTGTTCTACTCTATGCGTAAACATTGCTGGAAATATAATTATAGATCCGTCTTTATATTCAGGATGCCATTCAGGTAACATTTTATTTTTTATCAAATAATCCCTATTCATAAAATACAAACTACTACAATCCCTATAACCAACATCCATATTATCAAAAATAAATCTACCTTGTTCTGGGCTTTGCTTAATCCATATAACACCACTAAAATCTGCTAATGGGTGGCGGTGGCTTACGTTATATGCACCTTTGCCATTAATGTTTATCCACATTTGTACCAAATCAGCTTGTAAGGTAATTTGAAATTCACTTAATAATTCACTAATTAGTGGGATAATTATGTTGTGAAATTGCTGAAAACCAGCATCTTGATATACGTCTTTTTTTTGCGATTGCCAGCCACCTTTATTACTTATACGTGCAATGTCATTATTTTCTTCTTTATATTTATATACCCATTCAATTAATTTTTCTTGTATTTGGTCAAAATCTGGTATTTCACCAGCTACGTATTGCGTAGGGAATAAGAACTCACTTCTTTTGTTAATTGCTTTAATCATTTGCAGAGATTAATATTTACTTTAGTATATAAGTATATTTGCCTTCTATCTATGGAAGAACAAGATGAAAAACCTGATTATTTTGGGCATTTTATAAGGCTTATTATTCTTGGGTGGTCTTTAGCGGTTATGACTTTAGGGTACATGGAACGCATAAGACTTGATACTTTTGCTGCTGGTCTTGTTGGTAACATAGCTAGTACTTATGGTGTTCAGGTTAAAGGCAAAAACACACAAAAAAAATTAACTGTTGAAAATCAAAACAACAAGGTAGGTATTAAATGAAAAAGTTTTTAATTTTTGGACTATTGTTAATAACTACACCTTTTGGTAGTTGTTCTAGAGTTAATGCCGATCTTAGTCATTCTATTTCTAGTTCTGTAAAATTAACTGTAGGTGGTGCTTCAACTTCTTCTACACGTTTAGGTAGCAGCTATAGCGTAAGCGGTGTTGGAGTTGATACAACGCATGGTTCTGGTGATAATGCTGTTGCTAATGGTGTTGGTTCTTTAGTAATTTCTTCAGGAGTTGGTACGCCACCAGATTTAACTGTTACACAAGACGTACCAGCAAATAATTTTAGTTTTAGTCAATCTTTTAATCAAGCGGATGCTATACAAAATAGTGCTGTAACTACTGGTGATGCTGCTAATTATTCTGATGATGTTGTATCTATTGCAGGTGGTACAGTTGGCAATTTAGCTGGTACTGTTACTAATTCTCAAAAATTAACAATTTCAGCAGGTGGCGCAAATACTGAAGCACTCGGACAAATAACAACTACATTAATTGTGGATTAATAAATGCAAAAGCTAATTCTGCTAATAGCTTTATTTAATATTCCTGTTTATGCTCAAAATGTAATTCCTAATTTTCAGCAAGGAGTTTTAAACCAACGTAGTGAAACTAAAAGTACCACAGTAGAGGACATAAAAAGTTTTGATTTCTCTACAGGTTATTCTCTTACAGTTGGTGGTGAAAACGTAGAAAGTGATACTGGTTTTGTTAACCCTAGTGGTTGGACTAAAGTAGATACAACAGTACAAGGTACAGGTACTACATATGTTTCACCTAATTTAGATACTAAACCTACGTTTTCGATCATAGAAGAAGGGCAGCCATTCATGTACTACGAAACTTTTGAAGGCGGTGGTTTAACTAATTACACACATATTATGCGTACTACGCAAATTGAAAATATTACTGATACAACAAGTACGTTTAGTCAATGAAAAAATATTTACTTTTATTGTTATTTATTAATAATCCTGTTTTTGCTACATCTGTAAATACAACTAGCAATAGTTCTGGAAGTGTTGTAAATCAAGCTGTACAAGTAGTACCTTCTAGGCAATTTCAGTACCAAATGAATACTATTGTATGTCAAGGTGCAACTTTAAATATTTCTCCATTTGTTTCTACAACTTATGGATTTTCAACACCTTATGAACCATATTGGGATAGACCTATATATAGCAATAGAGATATAGAAGGTGATTTTGATGATGACGGAGATCCTACAGGTGATGGTGATGTAGATACAGGTTATAGAGGTGAAATATTATATTTTGAAAAAGTGCGTACTGGCATGAAACAATCTAATACTTCTATTAATGGTGGTATTACAGCTACATTTAGTATTCCATTAGATAGAAAGGCTTTAAAAGAATGTAGGGCTGCAATGAAAAAACAAAATGAATTATATGAAGCATCACTAGCTGCAAAACGTTTAAATTTTGAAATGAGTAGGGCAAAAACATGTCATCAAAATTTACTTGATGGATTTAGGTTTAAAGCTAATACACCTATGGCAAAACTATGCGAGGATATAGAATTAGTAACACCACCTACTATTAACCATACGCATAATCTTAAGTAAGTTTTGATTTTATAGGTTTTTTACCTTTAAATCTTGTACCTTTTTTACCAAATAATTTTTTAACCTTATTAATAATTTGTTTAAATAATGGTTTTAATATTTTGTTTAATATTGGTGTTAATGTTGCTGCGGTAGTGGCTACTATTGTTATTGCAAATGTGGTAGATACGGTATTTAGGCTTGGCAAATATTTTTCAATTTGTGTTGTAGGAGTCCATAAAATTACACATTCTTCTTCTATTAATTTAAAACCAGTTACTTTTTCTGTACCTGCACTATTTAGATCACCAATTCTAGGATTATTTTTTTTTGGATCTGGACATTCTATTTTTGTTTCTTCAGGTATTTCAGGTACTTCAGGATTTTCTACATTTGTTTCTAGTGCATCTACATTAGTTGGTGGTTTTGCTTCTTCAATTAACTGTATTTCTTTAGCGTTGTATTGTATTGGCACATAATAAGGTAAAGGGCATATTGTTCTATTGTTTGTAGGATCATCTATAAATAATTGATTGTTTTGCGTACCATCATTTCTAAGGGTTACACAAGGCATTGTAAGAGTAGGTGGCAATATTTTAGTTACATGTTGCGTATTAGGTATTGATTGCTCTATAGGTATCTTTATAGGGTTTATACGTGGTATAGATGTAGCTGGTATTAAATTAATTTCTTCCATTTTTTTGTTGTAACCAATAATCAATTAACTTTTGCAATTCTTTAATTCTTTTTTCTGCATTAGCAATTTTTTCTTCAGTTACCATTAAAAGTAATCCTACCTGTATTATTTGAATCTACTCTTATAGTAGCTGTAGCAGTTTGATTATGATACACAATATTATTGTTATTATTAATATTTTGGTCGTTAATATTTTTTTGTAGTCCAAGTTTATAACCTTCACTTTTGCCTACACTATAACCATTACTAAATCCGTTATTATATGCTGTTTTTTGTTGTAATTTGCCTTCATTAAATCCTTCTTCATAACCCCATTTTTTACCTTTATCATACGCATTATCAGCTACATTACGTACTTGTTGTTCTGTATATAACTTAGATTCACCAAAATTAATATTTATTGGTTTACCTGATTTTTGCAATGCTTTTACAAATTTTAAAGCTGCAACACTAGCTTCATTTAAATTTGCATTATTAGATGCTAAAGCAAAAAGTTTTTGTAATTTTTCATCATTCATTTTCTAGCACCTTTAATTCTGCATGTAATTCATCATGCCTTTTATTGTATTCATCTAGGCTATAATCATTTTCAAAATAGAATCTATCTGTATTAGCAGCAATTTTATCTTTTAAATTTATAATTTGATCTAATTTATTCATTTGACTAACCAATAATAATTTTTTACACCTATTTTTGCTACACCATCATTTTGTTCTGCATTTTTTCTTTGCTCTAATAAATTTATTTCTGCTGTAAGGGCATCTGAATAAATCCAATTAGGTTTATATGTTCTAGTAGCACTAATACCATTACTACTAAATTTAGACATTATTGCACCATTTTCTTTATGTGCTTCTAATTCTGCTTTTAACCCTTTTATCATTTTAGTAGCTTCTAAAATAATCTTTTGTTGTTTTCTTATATTCACCAAAATGTTATCTGGTGTATTTAAAAATTTTTCGTTTGAAAGATCAGGATTCACTTTTTGCATAGCAATTTTCTAAATAATTTACAGTTGTAGATAGTATTTTTTGGTCATCAAATGCTTGTAACCATATATATGTATCTAATTCATCTAGAGCATCATCTGGTTCAAGTTTAATAATTTTTTGTTTTTGTAGTTCTAATAAAATGTATTCTCTAATTGTGTACATACAACCAAAAAACATTCTAAAAGGTAGTGTAATTAAAGAACGTAGTCTTAACATTAGTTTTTAGGGTCTAAACGCAATATAGGGTAGACTCTACTAAAAAGCAAGGTTAGTAACTACCATTGCAGTTGATTTTTAAAATACATTGTTTTTTCTGCTTCATATTCTGCTAAACAATCTATTGCTTCATATCGTTTTCTAGTACATTCATCTTTATAAGCAAAAATTATTTGGCAATAATCAATATTTATTAATGGGTAAGCATTTTTTAGCATGTACAAATAACCACCTAATTGTATTTTTGCCTTATTTGCATGACCAGTTTTTATATCTGCTAACACTAATGCACCTGTTTTTTTGTTTCTTAAAATTAAATCTAATGTACCTGCAATATCATGTTTTCTATCAATTAGCATAAATTCTGAAACTACTACTTCAAATTCATCCCAAAATTTTGCATTAATAAAATTTTCTACATAATTTTTATATTGACCAGCATATGTAAGTGCTAACGTATCATCTTTTGTTTCTACATAACAATGGCATGCTTCATGTACTATATTTCCACGTTTTATTCCTTCTTCTAATTGTTTATTAGTAAAATTTAATTTGCCTTTAATATCACTTATAGATCTAGGTACAATATGTTTTTTTTTAAGATCATAATATTTATGCCCATTTTTATAAAATTCAATAAATGGATCTTGTTTTAAGTAATTTTTTATTTGTTTACAATCCATTTTTATTTGCCATAAATTTATCTGCATTTTGTAGTTTTAGTTCAGCTAAAGTTGGCGGTAAATTTGCTTCACTAGCTTTAAAAACTTTTACATTTGGATGGGCATTAGGTTCAGGATTATTAAATTTATTATTTT
>MDTE01139823.1_pt1 | contig 36539 bp, 29 predicted proteins | sample 811231 | NCBI WGS metagenome assembly MDTE01 (sample SAMN05326651, study PRJNA326480) | marine metagenome | isolation source: seawater | place: Indian Ocean: Red Sea | collected 2010 | reverse complement strand
TAGAAATTATTACGTATAATCCTCTAATACAGTTAAGGGTTTTCATGTCTACAGAAGAAATAAAATCAAAGGTAAATATATTAGATTTAATTAGTGATGAAGTAGATTTAAAATCAAGTGGAACATCCCATAAAGGGTTATGTCCTTTTCATCAAGAAAATACTCCTTCTTTTGTGGTTTATCCCGGCAAAGGTACTTGGATTTGTTTTGGGTCTTGTGCGTCATCTGGCGACCATTTTTCATTTTTAATGAAAAAAGACGGGATCTCTTTCAGGGAGGCATATGTTAGGTTAGCTGAAATTGCGAACATACCTATTAATTCAACTTCAACCAATAAAGAAGAGAAAAAAAATTCAGCTAAAAAATTAAATGGTTTAATTAAAGCTAATGATATAGCATCAAAATATTTTAAATCTAGATTATTTTCTGGGGTAGGTAAAGAAGTAAAGGAATATTTAGAAAATAGAGGGATAGATATGGAAACAGCTGCGACCTATGGATTGGGATTTGCACCTGATGCTATGGATACACTACTAGATTATCTAAAAAACCTTAAATTCGATTCAAAATCCGTAATAGAAGCTGGATTAATAAAAAAAACAGATTCTGGTTGGAGTGATGTTTTTAGGAACCGATTGACAGTAGAAATAAGAAATAAAAGCGGAGAGGTTATAGGATTTGGAGGTAGAAGATTAAATGATAATGAAAAATCCCCAAAATATTTAAATACTAAAGAGACAGAAGTATTTGTTAAATCTAGTGTTTTATATGGTATAGATTTAGCATATAAGTCTATTTTAGATAAATCTCAAATCATAATAGTAGAAGGTTATATGGATGTTATTGCAGCACATCAAAAAGGCTATAAAAACGTAGTAGCATGCATGGGAACTTCAATAAATCCTAAACAATTACAATATATTTACAATATTTTTACTCATAATGATTATGAGATAATATTATGTTTAGATTCAGATGATGCTGGTGTTGAAGCAACAAGACGTAACCTTGAGGTAGTTATCGAAAATTTTCCCTCGGGATTAGATAATAATAATATTTCTGTAGTTACTCTTAGTGGGAAAGATCCTGATGAAGTTATTCGTAATGATATAAATAATTGGAAAACATCTATAGATAACTCTATTTCATTGTTTGATTATTATATTTCTACAATAAATAATAATAATGATGTATCTGTACGTGAAAATTCTATAAAGAAATCTTTATATTTTATAAAACAGCATGTTAGTTTTACCTTACAAGATAGTTATTTACAGAATTTATCTAAAATTACTGATATTAATGAAGATACTTTAAGATCTATATCACAAACACTAATAAATGCTCCTAATGGAATAAATAATGTTGATGAAGTAATTGAAATAGATAAAAATATACATGAAAAAACACTTCTGTCGATTATTTTAAAGAATAATGAGGTTAAAGATTTAGTAACAGACATCCCTGCCGACTATTTCTCAGATATTCAATATAGAACTATTTTCCAACTATGGTTTTCTGATGAAATTGATACGATATATGATTTAAAAGATGACGTTTTAGTTGAAAAATATGAGATTATAAAAAATTTTAATTTAGCTGATAATAATTTAAATAATAATATGGCTATAATTGAAGAGGAAAAAAAGAGGATGGGTTTGCGTTATTTAAAAAAAATAAAAAAAGAAATTATTCCCGAAATAGGTAAAGTAGATGATGAAGAAGAGAAAAATAGATTATTTAAGCGTTTAGTAGAAATAGATAAACAAATTAATACCATAATGTCTGGAAATGCGAAAAAAAACAAATAAAAGAAACAAAACAAATAACTCCGATAATTTATATGAAGAATTATCTTTTACCAAATCATCATTTAGTGATAATTTTGAAGACGATGAAAATTCTGAAAATGAATTTTATGAAAAAATTAGTTCATCAAAGATAATTAGTGAAACCATTATTCAATCTGAAAACGAATCTATAGCTCGTGATATTGATGAAGATTATCCGAAGCCATTTGATCTTTCAGATGATCCGGTTAAAGTGTATCTAAATGAAATAAGTGAGTTAGATTTATTAACATCTGATCAAGAACAATTATTAGGAAGAAGACTTGAGCAGATCAGATACCTTAAGGGAATTAATAATTTATCAGAGTGTTGTAAAAATTTTAGATTTAATCAGTTTTGTTTTTGTTCAGATAATTTAATTCAAATTCTTTATGAAATAAACATAAGGTTGAAGAATAACATTGATTTAATTAAATCTTTATTACTTGTAGAAGGCTACAACTTCGATATAAATTTCGGCGATTTTTTAAAGATTAATGAGATTAAATTTTTAATTGATGGAATTTTCAATAAGGATGTAGAGAAAAATTTAGAAGATAAAAACAAAAAATTATTAATTCTTTCTGATTCTCTTGATTTATCTGAAGAAGATCTAATTGAAAAGATAATTGATCTTTCAAATACTTTATCTTTACTACCATTAGAATTTAAATTTTTATATGAAAAAATATCTTTGGGTCAATTATCTTCTTTATTAGTAGAAAATCATAAAGAAATGCGCGATCAAATTGAAAACAATAATTTTTCTGAAGTTTCTATGATTTTATTTTATAAAAATATTATTAAAAATTGTGTGATAGGACAAAAGTTAGATGATCGTGATACGTTAAATTGTAAAAAATATAATTTGGGTCATCATAACACTGAAAAACATCTATCTGAAGCAAATTTAAGATTGGTCGTTAATGTTGCAAAAAATTATATGAAGAGAGGACTTGCTATGTCTGATCTTTTACAAGAGGGTAATATAGGTTTGATGAAGGCAGTAGATAAATTTAATTATCGTAAAGGTTATAGATTTAGCACTTATGCGACATGGTGGATAAGACAATCTATCACACGTTCACTAGCAGATCAATCTAGGACTATTAGAGTGCCTGTTCATATGGTTGAACAAATGAACAAAATAAGGAGAATAACTACTAAATTTATACAAGAATATAGTAGAGAGCCAGAAATTTCAGAATTAGCTATTATTTATGGAGAACAAGAGTTAAATAAAAAACCAAAAGCTGAAGATCTTAAATATTTAACTAAACAGGTAAGAAATATTTTGAAAATTTCTCAAGAACCTATTTCTTTACAGACTCCTATTGGCTCAGATCCTGGATCGTCATTATTAGGAGACTTAATTCCTGATTATGAAACACCAGAGCCTCAAGATTTAGCTACTAAACAAATGTTAAAAGAACAATTAAGTGCCGTTTTAGATACTCTTAAAGAAAGAGAAAAAAATGTATTGGAATTAAGATTTGGATTAAATGATGGAAGAAGCAGGACATTGGAAGAGGTTGGGCAGGAATTTGGATTAACCAGAGAGAGGATTAGACAAATTGAAGCTAAAGCCCTAAGAAAGCTCAGACATCCAACTAGATCTTCTACTTTGAAAGATTATCACCAACAATAACTATAAAGTAATTATTGTTAAGTTAATATATGTAATAATTTTAATTTTTTTTATATTTTTGTTATTATAATATTGATACGGAAAGTTTTTTATGTCAGAAACTAATATTGAATATATTCAACTGATAAGAGATATATTTTTCATAATATTTTCTTTTATGGGAATTATTTTTTTTATTATATCCTCTATCATTTTTTATAAAATTTATTCTAAATCCAATAAAATCATTTTAAAAGTTGAAGATATTTTGACTAAATTTGAGAGCATTGTTGAATCATCAGATATTACATTGAAAAATGTACGTAAAACTATTAAAGCATTCAGGTCTTCTTTGTCTGCAGGTTATCTTTTATCTGAAATATTTAAAAGAATAAATAGATTATTTAAATAGTTCCTTATTAGTGAATGGAGTATTAATTTGGGTAATAATCAAAATAACAATAATTTTCTAATAGGTGTAACTATTGGTTTTAGTCTTGGCTTTATTTCCGGAATTTTACTGGCACCTAAATCTGGTAAAGAAACGAGAGCTATTTTTTTGGATACTGGTCGGGAGTGGAAAGATAGAGCTGAAGAACTGACTAGTTCTACTAAAGAAAGATTGTCTAATGCAGCTAAAATTGGTAAGAAAACAGTTGTAAATTTGAGAGATGAAGATTTTGATAACTTAGATTTGGATGATGAAAATTTATAGCTTATATTATTTTTGCTTTTGGATATGAACCTAAGATTTTAAAATTTAGAGTGTTTTTTTTAATATAAGATAGAGTTTCAGAGATTTTCTTTTCTTTTTTATGCCCCTCAAAATCTATTAAAAATATATAACTACCCAACCTTTTACCTGTAGGGCGAGACTCAATTTTTGTTAAGTTTATATTCTTATCCGAGAAAGGCTTTAATGATGAATAAATTAATCCTGGAGAATCATTGTCAAATTCAAATGCAATAGAAGTTTTATCATCTTTAGTAGGTGTGTGATCATTTTTTGATATTACAATAAATCTGGTAATATTATTATTTCTATCCTGAATAGATCTTTTAATAATAGGAATATTAGCTAATTCTGCAGCTCTTTCTGGACCAATTGCTACAGTTTTATTATTATCTGAAATTAATTCATTTACAGCTGTAGCTGTACTTGCTGTAGGGATTAAATTAGCATTTGGTAGAAAATCATCTATAAAATTTTTACATTGTTGAAAAGCTTCAAATTTAGACTTTACTACCTCAATTTGAGATAAATCTTTTATATTTTTACCTATTAAACAATGATTAATTTCTAGTATAAGTTCATTTTTAATTTGATTGTTCTTTGAAGTTATTAAATAATCAATAACTTCTATTACCGTGCCATGTAGAGAGTTTTCTATAGGTAATATACATTCATCAATATCACCATTCTCAATTGATCTTGTTACTTCTCTTATAGTTCCATAAGGAATTCTTATATCTGTTTGGCTATACAGATAACTTGCTTGATCAGTATAAGTTCCTTCTGGACCTAAATATCCTATCTTTTTTTTCATTTTTCGTAAATATTCGTTGTGATAATTGTGTGTATTTCTGATTCTAGACCATTTGGTACCCTTATAATTAATTCATCTCTTGCAGAAAGTTTATATTCTTGGAGATTATCATGTATTTCTCCATTTTCTGAAGCAACCATCAAGACTTTTGTTTCTTGTACAAAAGGAATTTCTTTAATTGTTAAACCTAAAACTTGGGAATTTGGAGGGACTTTTACGGAAATTATTCCTTTATCCCTACCGGGTAATTCTATTAGAGAAACAGCAGCATGAGTATTAATTATCGAGCTTAGTCTGTTAATAGTTAATTCTGTTAAGTTAATTGGATGATCGATTCCGGATTGCTGAAATACTTCATAATTGTCCATATATTTGTAAATAGATACGGTTTCAGAGGTTTCAAAATTGTGTTTTACTAGTTGGCATGCAACTAGATTGTCTTCATCATTATCCGAGGCTGCTATGAACATAGCAGCTCTTCCTATACCGGACTTTTCTAAATCTCTAATATTTGTTAGTGTTCCTACTGATCCAATTATTCCTAAATTAGAATTAATTTTTTCAATTATATTTTCATCTATATCTATAACATGTACTTCATCGCCTGATGAAAGTAAAGAAGAAGCTATTTCTTCACTTATATTTCCTCCCCCACCAATTATTATATACATTATATATTCCTATTTTTTATCAATTTTAGTACCGGATCTGAGATAGAGTCAATTTTATTAAATATTGAAAATCCTAATGATCTATAAAAATTCCCAATGTAAAAATCTTTAATTAATATTATGATTTTTTCTTTATCTATATTAGCCAATATTGAAATTTTTTGTGCGATTAGACAATTTAGAGTGTCTTTTCCAGTACATATAATAACTATATCTGAATTGATTATTCTTAGACTATTTATAGTATCTTTACTGTTACCATTACCCATAATTGGTTTTATATATTTATTATCAATTAATTCTGAAGGTAATTTTGTAAAAGATTTTTTATCTGTATCAATAGCATTGATTTTATGACCAGCTGAACAGAGTTCCTCTGAAATTTTTGAACCAGTATGACCTATTCCTATAATATGTATATTCAATTTTTAATACCTATTTAATTTATAGATTTTGATCGCAGTAAAAAAACATCACATGGAGAATTTTTTAGTAAATAATTTATATATTCACTTATTTCAAAATTTCCATACTTTTGCGGGTATTCTGATCCTACAATTAATAACTTGATATCATTTCTTATTATTTCATTTACTATAGCACTACCTCTATGTCTAGACTGTAATAATTGTGCTTGATTATTGTTTTTTGGTAATCCTAAAAACTTTTCTGACTTTTTCAATATATCTTCAGCTAACAAAATTTCTTCCTCTAATTGTGCATCAATTTCCAATTTTCGCGTTACTTCTATTACATATAGGGTAAAGATATTATTTTTATTTGAATTGGTAAATTTCTCCGATTTTTCTAATAGAAATTTATCGTTTTTACTACCGTCTAATACTACTAATACATTCATATATTTTTGCTATTAATTTGAAAATCTAGCTATATCGTCATCATTTCCACAAACAGTAATTATATCTCCTGGGTACAATTCCTCTTCTAAATTTGGTGATATTAATATATCTTCTCTTCTAGTAATACAAATTATTGATACAGCATATTTATCTCGAGCTTCCTTAAGCCCAATATCTCTTAAAGTTCTATTTTCAAAACTACTAGGGATCTTAAATGTACTTATACCAAAATCTGAAGTGATTTCCATATATTCACTGATACCTGGTTTTGACATTCCATGTGCAATTTTTTTTCCCATATCTTCTTCTACAGAAATAGGTATAGCTTCTAATTTTTCTATAGTTTGTTTATGTATATCTGAATGAGATCTTGAAAAGACTTCCCTGATACCTAATGATTTTAATAGTACTGTAGCTGTTATACTTTGTCCTAAATCATCACCGATTGCTACTACAGCTGAATCATAATCTTTTACACCTAGATCATTTAAAACTACTTGTTGGGTAGCATCTCCACGGACTGCATAAGTTATCATACCTTGCATTTCTTGAACTCTTTCCTCATTTATATCTATCCCTAAGACATCATGACCAGATTGAAACAATGTTCTTGCTACATTGCCACCAAATCTTCCTAATCCTATAATTGCTACTTGTATTTTTTTTGGCATATTATGATTTTATCCTATTCTTATACGTTCTTCAGAGTCTTCAAATGAAGGTTGTATAGTTTTTCCTGCGAGTAGAAGTATTAATGTAAGTGGTCCAAATCTTCCCAAAAACATGGTAAAAATAACTATAATTTTTGAAGTAATAGTATACTCCTGACTGATCCCAGAAGATAATCCGTTATTTCCTATAGCTGAAACCATTTCAAAAATTACATGCTCAAAAGATAAATTTGGCTCAAAAATAAATATAATTATACTTAAAATTAGGAGACTTAAGAAAAATAATACTGTTATTGAAAAAGCTCTTACAACATTATCGAAAGGTATTCTACGACGGAATGCAGTTATGTTTTTTCTTCCTACTAATGATGAGGCAGTAGCAAGAAAAATAATTGCAAAAGTATTAATTTTTATACCGCCTGCAGTACTTGCTGTAGCACCACCAATAATCATTAATAAGCATGAGATGATAATGGTGGGAGATAAAATATTTGAATAATCGGTAATGGCAAATCCAGCAGTCCTAGTTGAAATTGATTGAAATAAACTAATAGATATTTTGTCTAAAAAAGTGTTATTTTCTATAGTCAAATGATTATTAGATTCTGTGATAAAGAATAAAAATCCACCTAAAATTGTAAGAAAAAAAGAAAAGTATAATACAACTTTACTTTCTAATTCTAGCTTAGAAAAACTTTTTTTCTTATAAATGTCACGTATGGGTAAAAAACCAATTCCACCAAAAAAAATTAATATTCCTAGTATTAATAATATTAAAGGATCATTTGAAAAATACTCTAAACTATTTTCACCAAGATTTTCAGGAATAATATCAAAACCAGCATTATTATATGCAGATATTCCATGAAATACGCTTTGCCATAATGCTTCTATCCAGGTAATTCCTTCCCATAATTTATCTAGAGTGTGCCATTTAAGAAATAGTAATAATATTCCAATTATTTGTAATCCTACAGCTAGAATTACAGTGTATTTGATCATAATAGTTATTGATCCTAGATTACCTCCTCCTAGTCCATCCCTAATAAGTAATCTATTATTTAGAGAAAGTTTTTGACCAGTTAGGATGATTATAAATGCCGCTGCCATCATAAAACCTAAACCACCAATAAAACATAAAATAATAATTATTAATTGTCCAAAAAATGACCAGTATGTAGACGTATCGACAAGTGTTAATCCTGTTACTGTTATTGCAGAAGTAGAAGTATAGAGAGCTATAATAAAATCTGAGCTACCATCAGTAGTAGAAAAAGGTATTGTAAGTAAAATAGAACCTATGAGATTAATAAGTAAAAATCCGTATATCAGGATCATAGGAGATTTTGGGCCACGGACTGATATTTTTCTAACCTTTATATGATGTTTAATAGGATTTAAGTCCTCTTCACGTGGAAGACGTACGATAGTGTTTTTGTATCTATTTATTTTTTTATCTTTATTCAATTTTTAAATTAATAATTTCATCTTTGATTAAATCATAAGTAACTCAATAAATAATATAAACTAAATTATGAATAAATAATTAAAATTTATTTAATCTATTATTCTATGAAAAAAAATTCTTTAGAAATAATTCCTAAACAAATAGAAAGAATAACAAATTTACCAAAAGGGTTATTTGGAGATATTTATATAGCTTATATTCCAGGCGATTCATATACAAATATTCTTTCTGCATCAAAATATATTATTGATCATGGTTTTAGACCTGTTCCTCATATACCAGCAAGAAATATTTTAAATGAAGAAGAATTAGAAGAATATGTTTCTAAATTAATTGAAATTGGTGTAACAAAAATATTAGCAATTGGTGGTAGTGGTAATAAAATTGGAATCTTTGATAAAACATTTGATTTATTTGATACCGGTATTTTTAACAAATATAAGTTTCACCAAATTAATATTGCTGGACACCCAGAAGGTAATCCTAATGATAAAAATTCAGATGGTAATTTATTGAAAAAATGTGAATGGATTATAGAAAATAAATTTAAATGTTCTATAGTTACTCAATGGACTTTTGACGTTAATAAAACAAATAATTGGATAAAAGATATAAAAGATGATTTAAAATCTATTAGTGATAAATATTTTGATTTACATGTTGGTATTGCCGGTCCTGCAAAAATTTTAACTTTGATTAAATACGCAAAGATTTGTGGTGTTTCTGCTACGTACATTATTGCTAAAAATAAAAATATAGGATTACGAAATTTAATCAAACATAATCCAGCAGAAATAATAGATGAACTTAAATATTACGATAATTTACATTTTTTCCCTTTTGGAGGGATAAAAGAATTAATTAATTGGAAAGTTAAAGAGTAATTAATGAATAAATTTATCACAATAGGTGAAAATATACATACTACTAGAATTGTAAAAAGAGCTGGTATTAGAGCGCATGTTTTTTCTGATGGAAATGAAGCTATAAAATACATTGATGATGGGGAATTTAAGTATGTAAAAGTACCAAATCATTTTACTAATACGCAACCATATCAACAAGGCAATTTAAAACATTTTATGATAGCTGTATGGAAAGGTATGAATGATTCATCTGAAGAAGCAAGAAAAGCTATCGAGTATATAAATTTTGAAGTTAAGAGACAAGAAAAATATGGTGCTTCATACCTAGATCTGAATGTCGATGAAATATCTCATAGATTAGAAGAACAAAAAAATAGTATTAAATGGTTGGTTGAAACTGTACAAAAAGTTGCAAATATTCCTATTAGTGTAGATTCTTCAAACCCGGAAATAATTGAAGCTGGATTATCAGTTTACAAGGGGATACAAGGTAGAGTAATGCTAAATTCTATTGCATTAGAGAGGCCTGAAGCATTATCTTTAGCAGTAGAATATAATGCAAAAGTTATTCTATCTGCTGCAAGTGAATCAGCTATGCCTAACTCTGCAGAAGAGAGAATCATGAATATTAATACCTTAATTGACATGTCTCAAAAGAAAGGTATTAATATAGAAGATATTTTTGTTGATCCATTAATTTTTCCTATCTCAGTAGATCCTAATTATGTAAATCATGCACTTGGAGCTATAAGAGAAATAAGAAAAAACTTTGGAAAAAAAATTCATATTACTGGAGGAATAAGTAATGTGTCCTTTGGTTTGCCAAAGAGAAAAATAATAAATGAAGCATTTTTGAAATTAGCAATAGGAGAAGGTCTAGATTCAGGAATTATTGACCCTACTCAATTAAATGTTAAAGATATTAAAGATTTAGATTTTGAAATTAATAAATATAAATTAGCTAAAAATTTATTACTTGGAAACGATGAATTTGCAATGAATTATATTTCTGCATATAGATCTGGAGAATTATAATGAAAATAAAAAATCTCAGTATAAGAACGTTATTTTTTTTGTATAGGTCAACTCATGAATTTTTTCATAAGAACGGACCATATATGTCTGCTGCAATATCTTATTATGCATTTTTTGCAATATTTCCTTTATTGATAGGTATAATTACTGTTTTTTCATTTTTTTTACGTATAGAAGGACTTGAATCAAGAATTATTGATGGACTACAGCAACAGATACCTATATTTAGTGAGGCTGACGATGAATTTTTAGGTGCATTTTTCGATAGTATTACTAGAGGACGAATAGTTGGAGGTACTATTGCTACTATTGGATTATTTTGGGTTGCTCTACAGGTTTTTAGTACAATCAGAAAAAGTATTAATGTGGTTTGGGGTATTAACGATTCTCGACCTTTTTTGACTGAAAGATCAATGGATTTTGTACTAATGTTAGGAGCAGGTTTATTATTATTTGTATCTCTTTTTTCGACTGCAGTATTATCATTTTTCCAAGAATTATCTTCTATATGGTTACCAGAAGCACCAATTTCTGATCCAAAACTTTGGCAACAATTAGCTCCGTTATTACCGTCAACTTTAACTTATTTAGTTTTTGTAATTTTATATATATGGCTTCCAAATATTAAATTAAGATTTACTGATGTATGGCTTACAGCACTTATTGGAGCAATTCTTTTTGAGATATTGAAAGTTGTATTTATTTATTACATTAGAAGTGTTTCTGGTATGGCGAGCACAATATATGGTGGTTTCAGTATGATAATAATTTTGATGATTTTTATATATGTTTCTTCAATTATTTTATTAGTTTGCGCAATGATGACATCAAAATATGCATTTTGGTTAGCTGAAAGAAAACAGCTAAGTAGCAATAAAATTTTATCATTAAATTTAAAGCGTCTTAGAGATGATCCGAATAATTTTATTTAAAATATTTAGTCTGATTTTTTTATAAAAATTTTTATTGATTGATCTTCTATTTTTAAATTGTCGGATTTTAGTTTTGAATTACTTTTTGGTATCGAAAAATTAATTTCTAATGACAATGTTTCAGAAGCTATATAATCAGAATTTCTTTTTGCATATTTTGTAATTTCTTCATTGGAAATTAACCATAACTTTATTCGATCAGAGATTTCTAATCCTGATTTTTTTCTTAAATTTTGTACATTATGAATAATTTCCCTGCTAATCCCTTCAGAAATTAAATTTTTATCTAGTTCTGGATTTATCCCAACTTTATAATTTGAGTCTGAAGCAACAAATAAACCTGATTTAGGTATTGTTTCGATGATAATTTCATCATTATATAGTGTATATTTACCTAACTTGACCTCATTTTTATCTTTTAGTATTTTATTGATTTTTTCTGGATTTTCCTTCGTGATTTCTTCTTTTATTTTATTGATTTCTTTTCCATATTTCGGACCTAATTTAGGTAAGTTAGGTTTTATTAGATATGTAATAAGGCTTTCAGATTCTGAATCTACTACAGTAATATTTTTAACGTTTAATTCTTCAAGTAATTGATCTTTTATTTTTGGTAATAATAATGTTTCAGATTTATCACTTAATTCTACAATAATTTCTTTTAGAGGTTGTCTAACTTTTATATTAGCATTTGATCTAGCGGATCTTCCAAGAGAGGATATTTTTATTGCTAAGTTAGTTCTATCGGATAAAGATTGATCTATAAGATTATGATTTGATTTAGGCCAATCTGCTAAATGTACAGAATTGAAATTTGACTTGTTCCTTTTTGCTACTAAATTTTGGTAGATTTCTTCAGATATAAATGGACAAATTGGAGCAATTAGTAATGTTATTTTATTTAAGCATTCGTAAAGAGTTGAATAAGCAGCTTGTTTGTAGATATCGTTTTCACTTTTCCAGAATCTTCTTCTAGATCTCCGAACATACCAATTTGATAACAAATTACAATAATCTTCTATAGATTTAACAGCATAATTTATTTGCCAATTATCTAAATATTTAGATACGTTTTTTATTAATAGATTTAGTTCAGATAAAGCCCATCTATCTAATTCATTAAATCCATTTTCCTCAGAAGGAATATTAGTATCAATTGAATCAGATGGTTCCCATTTATCAATTATTGCGTATGATGTAAAAAATGAGTATATGTTCCAAAGTGGAATAAAAAATTGTCTGCGAGTTTCATCTCCAGATTTATATCCAAAATTTAAATTTGAAGCAGGGTTTTGGCTACTGAAAATCCATCTCATAACATCAACCCCCATTTTTTCTGCAGCCTCCTCAAACCAAATAGCATTACCTTTAGATTTATGCATTTCTTCTCCATTTTCATCTTTCATAAGAGCATATGAGAAGACATTTTTGGTAGGTGGAGAATTTTCTAAAACTGCAGCCATAACTATTAATGAATAAAACCAATTTCTAAATTGCCCAGGGAAGCTTTCAGATATCCAATCAGCGGGAAACCAATCATTCCAATAATTTTCATTACTTCTGTATTTCAAAGTTGAAAAAGACACTATTCCTGCATCTAACCATGCATTCCCTACATCTTTAATTCTTTTTATATTTTTCCCACATTTATTACATGATATTTCTACTTCATCTATCCAAGGTCTATGAGGAGAATTATTATTATATTTATCCCAACCTATTACACTTCTAGATTTTAGTTCTTCTTTTGTTCCAATTACTTCAAAATTTCCACAATCACATTCATAAATAGGTAATGCTAAACCATAATATCTTTTTTTTGAAATCATCCAGTCTTGCATGTTTTTTAACCAATCTAGTTCACGAGCCTTTCCAAATTCAGGAATCCATTTGATCTGTTTGGTTGCTTTCATCATAATAGGTCTAATTTGGTCCATAGAAATAAACCATTCATCTACTAACCTAAATACTAATTCTGTTCCACATCTCCAGCAAATAGGATATCTATGTGTGTAATTTTCGATTTTGTAAAAAAAACTATTATTTTTTAGATCAGAAAAAATTTTTTCGTTAATATTATGAACATGCAGACCTGAAAATTCTCCGAAACCTTCAATATAAATTCCGTTTTCATCTAAGGGAGCAATTGGAGTTAGACCTTCTTTTTTCCCTAGTTGAAAATCTTCTGAACCAGCTCCCGGAGCTATATGAACTATTCCTGTTCCTTCTTCATCAGAAACTTCATCCCAACTAAGAATACGATGATTATCTTTTATATCTTTTTGTGCATCGAGATTATCGAAAGGTCCATGATATTTTAATCCAACTAAATTTTTTCCCTTTGTTCGGTCGATTATTTTATATTTATCAACTAATACATGTAATTGTTTTTCTCCCAACCACAATATATTTCCATTGTTTTCAACTTTTACGTAATCATTATTTGGGTTAACTGCTGCTGCAACATTTGCAACAAGTGTCCATGGGGTAGTTGTCCAAACAAGTATAGATTCATTAATATTATCTTTCAAAGGGAATTTAACAAATAAACCTGGATGTGTTACTTCTTTGTATCCCTCTGTTACTATTTCATGTTGTGATAAACCTGTTCCACATCTTGAACACCAAGGCATAGAATCAGTACCTTTATAAATCCATCCTTTTTCATGACATTTTTTTAAGAAATACCAGATTGTATAATTGTTTGAATCTGATTTAGTATGATAAGAATTTTCCCAATCCATGAAATAACCTAATCTTTTTGATTGCTCAGTAATCCTATCTGCAAAATTATCAACTCTATTCATACAATCTTTTACAAATTTATCTATTCCGTATTCTTCAATGTCTTTTTTTGATGAAAAACCTTTCTCCTTTTCTACTTCTACTTCAATCCATAACCCTTGTCCATCAAATCCATTTTGAAATCTTTGTTTAAAACCTTGCATATTTTTATATCTTGAGAATAAATCTTTATAAGTTCTTCCCCATGCATGATGTACTCCCATCGGATTATTAGCAGTTATAGGACCATCAATAAATGACCATCTTTTATCAGATTTAGAGTTTTTTTCTAAATATTTTTTTTCTATATTATTTTTTGCCCAAAATTTTAAAATAGAATTTTCCATTTTTATAAAATTTTGCTTTGGATTTACATCATCAAATATATTTTTCAATTATTTTCTCTCATTCTATACACAAAAAATATTTTATAAATTTTAAGAGTTTAGTTTAACTAATTCACAACCTTCGAATAAATATTATCAGCGTTTACACTTAAGATGGATTTTTTTTCCATATTATTAAGTGATACTTCACTAAATTTTTTTAAAGAATACATTTGTGTAGTAACCGGGAAATCACTTGCAAATAAAATTTTATTTTCCCCTAAAGCTATTGAAGATACTTTAAATACTTTTGAATCATAAAGATACGGAAAGGCGGCTGAATCAAAAAAAGTATTTTCTAATAAACACTTAATTTCAGGCATTAAAGAGTAGAATGGTAATCCTCCTCCAAAGTGAGAAAATATAAAAATATTTTTTGGATATTTTTGAATTATTTTGATTATTTTTTCTGGTGATGTAATTCCTTTACCTGGATAAAGATGACCTAAAGGTTCTGATCAATGAATAATTGTTGGCATATTATATGAAAGAGTAAAATCCATTATTTCATCCATACAATTTAAGTTATTATCAAATATTCCTTGTGTATCAAGGTGTAATTCACCTACTCCTTTAGCTCCTAATTCATAACAGCGACGTAACTCGATTATTGCTGATTTACCCCATATAGGATTTATACTACATAAAGGTATTAATTTTCCTTTAGAGTTATTTGCAGATTCTAAGTTGTAGTCGTTAGATAATTTAGCTAAAGAGATATCAGTCCATCCGAATCCAGCAATTACGGATTTATCTACTTCAGATTGAGTCATACTTTTATATAAATCAGAAACAGAAGATATTTTTGCTGTTGAATTCGAAAATAAACAATTAAATATTCTATCTTTTTTTAAAAATTTATTTTTTTCATTCTCGAAAGCTTTAGGCAATATATGGGTAAGACTATCGATAATCATTTAATGTTTTTGTATAAAAAAAATCTTTATATCATATACTAATATTAGTTTTATTTTAATTGTAAAATTTTTTTTTTATTTAATGTTTTATAAAATTATTTCCATAAAGAGTAAATTGATTTGAGTACAGTAGCTATATTATATACTTCACCAGAAACGGTGATAGAAGATTATGCAAAATTGTTAAATTTAGCAAAATTAGATGAAGTTATAGATAATAATAAATCTACTTTTCTAAAAGTAAATATTTCTTGGCAGCATTATTATCCAGCCTGTTCATCTACTCCTTGGCAAATTGAAGGGGTTGGTAAGTATTTGCAATCTAGAGGATTTTCTGATTTGACAGCTGCTCATAATGGAACCGTAGTGGTAAATCCACATGAAGGAAGGACTAAAAATAAACATAATCTAGCTGAAGATAATTTAGGGATAAATCATGTAGTTTTGGATGAAAAACCCACTGAATGGATAGAATATAAACCTAAAAACAAAATGATAATTTTGGATAAAATTTTTCCTGAAGGTATATTTATACCAAAAATTTTTTTTGATACGAATATAGTACATTTACCAACTGTGAAGACTCATGTATTTACTCAAATGACTGGAGCTATGAAAAATGCTTTTGGTGGGCTTTTGAATAGACGGAGACATTGGACCCATTCAGTAATTCACGAAACATTAGTAGATTTACTTCAAATTCAAAAAGAAATACATTCTGGAATTTTTGCTGTAATGGATGGGACTTTTGCTGGTGATGGACCAGGACCTAGAGCTATGCGTATTCATGATAAAAGTATCTTACTAGCCTCTGCAGATCAAGTTGCTATTGATGCGGTAGCATCAAAATTAATGGGTTTTGATCCTATGTCGATAAAGAAATTAAATTTAGCACATGAGAAAGGTCTTGGAATAGCAAATACAAATGAGATAAATTGTGTAGGAGATGATATTTCTAATGTAAATTGGAAATTTGCAAAAAATGAAAATACATTTGCATCTATAGGACAAAAAATAATATATCATGGTCCTTTGAAACCACTTGAAGGTTTACTTTTGAGATCGTTTATATCACCTTGGGCATATACAGCTTCAAATATTTATCATAATGGTATATGGAGGCCTCTTATTGGGAAGAGAAGAATATCAAAATCTATGAAAACAAAATGGGGTAAGTACTTCTCTAATTATCAATAAAATTTTATTCTCTAATCTGTCCATTTCCCCAAACTTTCCATTTATATATTGTTAGTTCCTTAATTCCCATTGGGCCTCTAGCATGGAATTTATTAGTTGAAATAGCTACTTCTCCCCCAAAACCAAATTCACCCCCATCATTGTATCTAGTAGATGTATTACAAAAAACTGCAGAAGCATCTACTACGTTCATAAATGTTTCAGAAGTAGATTTATTTTCACTAATTATAGCTTCTGAATGACCAGAACCATATTTATTAATGTGATCGATAGCTTTATCTAGAGAATCCACAATTTTAATACTAATTATAAGATCTAAAAATTCTTTTCCATAATCTTCAGAAGTAGCTAATTTTAATTTTGAATTTATATCATCTTCTGATAAAAATTTTATACCTTTTTTGTCGAGCCTTACATCTACTTTATGATCAGACATTTTTGTTAAAAAATTTGGTAGGAAGCTTTTAGCTATATCTTCATGAAGTATAACTGTATCTAAGGCATTACATACCGTGTGTCTTTGGACTTTTGCATTTGTAACTATTTTTATAGCTTTATCAATATTAGCGTCTTTATCAACGTAAGTATGGCATACTCCTACTCCTCCAGTTATAGAAGGCATTTTAGCATTATTAGCAACAAAGTTTACTAAATTTGAACCACCGCGAGGTATCATTAAATCGATATATTCATTCATCGATAAAAATTGTTTCATTAATGATCTGTCAGGGTTATCAATCAATTGAACAGAGTTTACCGGAATTTCATTATTGAATAAACAATCCCTAATAATATTACAAATTTCTATATTTGTATTTATTGCTTCTTTTCCTCCTCTCAATATCACACTATTACCAGATTTGATACACAGAGCAGAAATATCTGTAGTCACATTAGGTCTAGATTCATAAATAACTCCGATGACTCCCAAAGGGACTCTTATTTTTTCAATTTTCAATCCATTTTCTAATTTTTTTTGTTCAATTAATTCTCCTACTGGATCAGGTAATTCGATGAGATTCAAAATTGAATCAGACATTTCTTTGATTCTTTTTTTGTTAAGAGTTAAACGATCAATAACATGAAAATCTAGATCAAGTTGTTTGGCATTATTTATGTCTATTTTATTTTTAGATAAAATTTCTGGAATTTTGTCTAAAAGTTGATTTGAAATATCATTTAAAGTTTTATTTTTCACATTTTCGTTGACATTACATAATATTTTTGACGCTTCCAGAGATGATCTACCATAATTTTTTAAATAATTATCAATCTTCAATTTAAATTCCCTTAAATTTTTCTGTTATTGTCATATTATTTCTGTGTACTACTTCTTCCCCATAAGAGTGACCTAAAATACTCTCAATATTATCAGAATTCATACCTTTGATTTTCATTATTTCTAGTGAATCGTAGTTAGTTATTCCCCAGCAAATAGAATTATTTTTTGAATTAATTACTTCTATAATATCTCCTCTTTTAAATGAATTAATTACATTCAATACTCCTACAGGTAGCAAGCTATTTCCATTTTCTTTTATGGCAGAATCTGCACCCATATCGACTATAATTTTTCCAGACGAATTATTTTTTCCAGATAAGATCCATCTTTTTCTAGCTTCTAATCTATCGACTTTTGGAATAAAAACAGTTCCTATATCTTCGGATTTATTGAGTTTAATTAATATATTATTAGTATATCCTGAAGCAATAACCATTTTGATACCAGATGACATCGAAAGATCAGCTGCTTCAAGTTTACTTTTCATTCCTCCGGTTCCATATTCATCGTGCGAATCTTTCGCATATGATCTTATTTCATTTGTAATTTTTGTTATTTTAGAAATAATTTTTGCTTTTGGATTATTGTAAGGGTCTGAGGAGTAAAAACCGTCAACTTCACCTAATAATACCAATAAATCTGCATCAATCGTATTTGATACCATTGCTGATAAAGTATCATTATCACCAAAATTATTACCTGCTAATTCATCAACTGAAACTACGTCATTTTCATTAATAATAGGTACTATTTTGGAAGAAAGTAAATTTTCCAAAGTATTTCTAAAATTCAAATATCTTTTTCGTATATTTAAGTCATCTCTAGTTAATAAAATTTGAGATATTATTATGTTGTGTCTATTAAATGAATTTTTATATGCAGTCATCAATTCTGGTTGCCCTATAGCAGCTAAACCTTGACGTAGGCCTATTTTTTTACTATCCAAATCAAGATTTGATTTTTTTGAAATCATTATTTGTTTTCCTGCAGTGACTGCACCAGAAGTAACAATTAAAATTTCATTTCCAAGCTTGTTTAGAGTACTAATCTGATCGGTAATTTGATCGATAGTTTTCATATCAAGATGAGTTGAATTCTTTGTAAGGATATTTGTTCCTAATTTTACTACTATTCTTTTCGTCAATTTTTCTTACATTCTTTTTTTGATTATTTAGCTATTATAAAAGATAGATTATTATTAGTATTTACATTGACAATTTTATTTACAACTGATGCTAGGATTAATTTCTATAGATTCAAAGTTTAGGCTGATGAAGAATTATATTATTATAAATGAATTTAACTGATTTACTAGAACTCACTTCTAAAACTGAATATTTTTCTAAATTATTTGAAAAAAATAAATTTTCTAGATCAAACTTAAATTTAAATATTTATCAACCATCTATAGCTTGTACTTTAGCAACTATTTGGAAAAATTCTAATGCACCGATCTTGATTTTGACCTCTACTCCTAAAGAATCTTTAGATACATTTAACCAGTTAAGTTTATGGTTAGGAAAAAAGGCACCGATTTTTCGCTTTTCTGAAGTAGATGAAATACCCTTTGAGCATCATTCTATAGATATAATTTCAACCCAAAGCAGGTTAAATGTTCTTTCAGCTCTTAGAAGAGGATTTTCTAATTTAATTCCACCTTTAGTTATTTCTTCAGTACAAGCTGCATCGTATTATACTTTAGATAGAAAGGTTTATGATTCTTCTACTATCACAATTACTTCTGAGGAAAATATAAATATCAATTACCTTTCTAGGCAGTTAATACAAATGGGATATCAAAGAGAGACTTTGGTTGATATTCCTGGGTCTTTTTGTATAAGAGGAGGAATTATTGATATATATACTGTTTCGGGTAGTAAACCCGTAAGAATAGAACTGTTTGGAGACAAAATAGAAAGTATAAGATTATTTGATCAAAATTCACAAATATCATTTAAAACAATTAGATCTATAGTTATTCCTCCAGCGAAAGAAACACTTCCATCGTTAGTAGATAAGAATCGTATATTTGAAAAAGTAAGTTTAATTGAAACTGAAAAAATAAATAAGAATCAACGCACAATTTCGAATGAACTTGGAAAAGCTATCTCTGGAGAGAAATTAAATAATTTATCTTTTTATGCAGGCTTTTTTTTATTTGGAACGATCTTTGATTATTTAAGTTCAGATTCAACTACTATATTAATTAGATCTAAATCTATTAAAAAGTCTGCTGAAAACCTTGATAAAAGGTATAAAGAAATAAGAAAAATTAAAGAAAGTCGCGATCTAATTCCTAAAAACTTTCCACAAACGCATATTGGGTGGGATTTTTTATCAGAGATATTAGAGTCTAGAGCAAAAAAAATATCTTTAGATAATATAGGATCACAAGATGAGATAGAAAAAACAGGTTTAAATCCACCTTTTAAAATTCTACCGATTAAGTACAGTGATTCAACAAATTCTATAAAAAATATAAAAAATTTAATAAATGATAATAATCAAATAATAGCAATATCTAATCATTCTAAAAGATTAGTAGAAATTTTTTCTGAAGAGGGTAATATTTTAGATAAAATTTCTTTTATCCGTGGACAGATATCGACTGGATTTTCAATTGAAAATTCTACTAAAAATATTATCCTATTGTCTGATACTGAGTTATTTGGTATCCAAAAACAAATTCGATACTCTAAAAAACGACCAACAAGAAAAAAAATATTATTTCAAGATCTTAATCCTGGCACATATGTAGTACATGTAGAGCATGGTATAGCTATGTTCAAAGGAACAAAAGTAATGGATCAGGATGGTAGAGAGTTTCTTATTTTGGAATACGCTGAGGAAGATAAATTATTTGTTCCTACTGAACATTTAGATAGAATTCAAATATATCAAGGTTCTAACGAGAGTAATCCAAAACTTACTAGATTAGGTACGCAAGAATGGATTAAAGTACGTGCTAGAGCAAAAAAGGCGACAGAACAAATTGCTGGAGAATTAATCAATTTATATGCTAAACGAGAATCTTCTTCTGGAATTGCATTTCAACCTGATACTCAATGGCAAGATTCTTTAGAGTCAAGTTTTCCATATTATGAAACTGAAGACCAGTTAAGTACGTTGAATGAAGTGAAACAAGACATGGAATCTTCAAAACCTATGGATCGATTAATTTGTGGTGACGTTGGATTTGGTAAAACTGAAATTGCATTAAGATCAGCATTTAAAGCAGTACAATCAGGAAAACAAGTAACATTTTTAGTGCCGACAACTGTTCTTGCTCAACAGCATAAAGAAACATTTGAAGAACGATTAAAACCTTTTCCTATTACTATTCAATCTCTTTCAAGATTTACTACAAAATCTGACCAAAAAAAAATTCTCAACGAATGTAAAAAAGGCTCTGTAGACATAATTATAGGAACACATAGAATTTTACAAAAAGATGTTGGATTTAAAAATTTAGGATTGTTAATTATTGATGAGGAACATAAATTCGGCGTTGAACATAAAGAGCGACTAAAACAAATAAAAACAGACATTGACGTATTAACCTTATCAGCGACACCTATACCGAGGACACTTAATATGTCTTTATCTGGTGTTAGAGATTTAAGTACTATAAATACTCCCCCAGAGCAACGTTTACCTATAAAGACCTATATTTCTGAAAATGACAATTCACTTATTAAAGAAGCGATACTAAGAGAATATGATCGTGGAGGACAAGTTTATTTTGTTTTCAATAGAGTCAAAGGAATTGAGGAATTTTCAATAAATTTATCTAAGTTAGTTCCAGAAGTAAAAATTAAATTTGCACATGGAAAAATGAATGATAGTGATTTAGAAAAAATAATGTATGATTTTGGAAGGAATAAATTTAATGTATTAGTTTGTACCACTATTATAGAATCAGGGATCGACAACTCAAATGTTAATACAATTATCATAGATAGAGCTGATAGATTTGGATTGTCACAACTTTATCAATTACGAGGCAGAATTGGAAGAGGAACAACAAGATCTTATGCATATCTCTTAATACCCAAATCTGCGACTATAACAGAATCTGCAGAAAAGAGATTAAATACCATTTTATCCGCCACTGAATTAGGTTCAGGATTTCAAATTGCATTAAGAGATCTAGAAATTAGAGGAATAGGGAATATATTAGGTTCTGAGCAATCAGGACAGATTTCAGCAGTAGGATTTGAATTATATTCAAAACTCTTAAGTCAAGCAGTAGATAGAATTAAGAATATTAATAACGAAACCAAAAATGGAATTATGAAAAATAAGAATGAATTTTCTACTGTAAGTATAGATCTAGGGGTAGATGCACGTATTCCTGATAGTTTTATAGAAGATTTATCTTTAAGATTAGGAATTTACCAAAGACTTGCTAATTTACATTCTTTACTGAAACTTGATGATTTTATGAAGGAAATTAAAGATAGATTTGGATACTTACCTAAAAATGTAGAATTATTAGGAATCGTAACTAAAATAAGAATACTATCTGATAATGCTGGAATTGATAGAATTGTTGCAGATAATGATTTAGCTACAATAATAATGATAGAACCTGTTGGAGATGCAAAAAAAGCTCTAAGTAATCTTTTAGGAGAGGACACAATAGTTGGAAATAAACATATAAAAATCAATATTGATCGAGAAAATTTTGTTTGGCTAGAAAAAATAATAGACAAAGTCAAAATCATACAAGATTTTAGAGATAGAACAATTAAAGCATTAGAAGCTGGATTAATATAATGAGTATAAATTTTCAAGAACAAGTTAGATCTCCGTCTTGGGTTTATTTATTGTTAGGTTTATTTTTAGGACTTAATTCTGCTATAGCTACTGGAATTTTTATAGTTGGAATTATTAATGAACCTATTTTTCAAGGATTACAAGCATACATCTTTTATCTTTCATTTTTTGGAAGTGCGATTATATGCTTTTATCTACTGGTATATTTTACTATTGTAAAAATCATTCTTGAAAAAGATAATTTAGTTATTTCTACTAGGAAAAAATCAAAAAAAATACATCTAGATTCTGTTACTAAAGTACTAAATTTTACTAACGAAACAAATTATAGAGGCGCCTCAAAATTTTTAGCACTTTTTTGTACCAAGGCAATAATAGTTTCATATAAAAAAAACGACAAAGATTTTTATGTTATTATTTCAACTAATAACCCAGATGAACTAATAAAAAAAATAAAGGAAACAATTAATGTCTAAACCGAATATAATTTTTCTTTTTCCAGATCAATTTAGATCTGATTTTATAGGATGTTATGGAGCTGAATGGTTACAAACTCCTAATATTGATCGAATTGCAAACAATGGTATTAGATATAGCAATGCTTTTTCAGCTTCTCCTATATGTGTTCCTGCTAGAACATCGTTACTTACTGGTATGAATGCTATAAAAAATGGTGTTACTGATAATTTGCATAATTTACGTCCTGATTGGAGAGAAGCCGGTATAAAAATTTGGCCAGAACTTCTTTCTGAATATGGATATTACACTGCAGCAATAGGAAAAATGCATTTTTATCCTTGGGATGATAACAGAGGGTTTGAATATAGGGTTATATGTGAAGATAAAAGATGGACTTTAGTACGCGATGATTATTATACCTATTTGAAAGATAAAGGTTTAAAAAAATTAAGGGGTGACGAATTAGAAGATTATCATGATAATAAAGGTGCAGCCATTCAAAAAATACCATGGGAACATTCTTGGGATCATTTTGTTGGAAAAGAAGCCGTAAAATTTATAGAAAATTATGGTGAAGAACAACCATTTGCAATGATGGTTGGATTTCCTGGTCCTCATTGTCCTTATGATCCAAATGAAGAATTTTTAAATGATATTGACGATGAAAAAATTCCAAATGCAATTATTCCAAATGCAAATAATACAGAAAATATTCGCCAAAAAAATATTCATGTAAATAAAAGACCTTGGAATGGCGTTGATTATGATGAATTTAATGCTGAACAAATTAAAATGGTCAGAAAATATTATTCAGGATTAGTACAACAAATAGATTATGAAGTAGGTCAAATATTAAATTCTTTGGAAAAAAAAGGATTACTAGACAATACCTATATAGTTTTATCCTCAGATCATGGAGATTATCTTGGAGATCATGGTTTTATTGGGAAATCGACATTTTTTGAGTCCGGTATTAGAGTTCCTTTGGTTATTATGGGTCCTGATATACAAAAAGGGCAAAATAATGCAGATTTAGTTGAGCTCACAGATATCACTAGTACTATTTTAGAATGGGCTGATATAGAAATTCCTATAAATTATGATTCTCTACCACTTCCAGGGGCAGGTATTTCAAATAGTGAAGTAAGGGATAGGATTTTTGGAATGGTTTCTGATGGTTGGATGAATTTTGATGGTAGATATAAATTACATAAATATCTTTCTGGAGAAGTGTTTTTATTTGATCTTTCTGAAGATCCAGAAGAAATTAATGATCTTTCTAAAGATTCGAATTACAATGAAATATTTTCTAAATTAGACAAAGAATTGACTTATAAAATTATGGAATCAATGAATTATTCAATGCATGATAGGTTAGCTCAACAAGGAGATATGTCTCAACAGCCTAAATTTGGATTTAAAGGTTGGCAAAGACCATGGCCCCACCCACCCTTTGATAATAAAGATATTGAAGTTAGATATAAACTTTAGTTAATAATTTGCATTTAAATCAAATGGGTAGAGACTTTTTCTCCGTCTTATATAGTTGAAAGTATTTAAATCTGCAGTAGTAACTCCAGGAGTATTAACAATTAAAATTTTTGCTGCTATCGGCTGATATGCAGGACGAGGAGAGGAAACACCTTTTGCAACAATTATTTTATAACTTTCTGGTTTAATTCCATTTGAATACATTTGTTCTCGAGTAGTATTTCCTGATCGATTTGAGTTAAGTAGAATAGTATTTCCATCACTAGTATCAATTCTCACCGAAATACCATTGTCAAAATTACTGTATCCACCATGAGTGGGACGATGATCTAGAAATTTACCATCAGAAACACTTCTAATTTTTCCGGATATTTTAATAGGTTTACCATGCATAGAATCAGTCTTAGCTCCAACAAATAATTCTATATTGGATCTAACACCTGATTTTACACATATTTTTACAGCTTCTGGATCATAAAGAGTTTGAAGTATACCGTTAATATTTAATTCTCGAGCTGCATGTAGAATAAATGTAGAATCCGCAGAAGATCCTCCACCAATATTATCTCCTACATCCATTAATACATATGGTCCTAAAGAAGAATGTTCAGATGTAGGCATTATTTGTAATGCTGATCCATCAGATGGTAATGGGTTTTCTACACCTTCAGGTTTAGGCCCAACATATTCTTGATTAGCTTTATTTAAAGCTTCTTCAATCGACATTACAGGAGCGTTTAATTCTTCCCTTTTATTCCAACCTTTTCTAGCCATAGATTTTGCAGTTTTTTCAGCTAGATTCACATTATTATCAGTGATTGCAATCCATGACATTCCCATTTGTTCCACATCTGCATATGGATACCCTTCAGCTATAGAAGTATCTATAACTCCTGGTGTTTTATTTTCTTTAAAACAATCATCAACTAGACTTTTCATTGGTTCTTCACCAGTGAATTGTTTAACGATGTTTACTAATAATGGAGGAGTTTCAATATGTTGTATTGGAATAATTTCTTTTTTAACAGTTTTATAAATTATATCTCCACATTTACTTCCTCTAATTTTTGCATCAAGGTGAGGACATGTTCTCCAAACTAAACATGCATCAGTATTATCAATTACCATCTTTGAAACATTAGCATGCATATCTAGTGTTATTCCTATCGGTACGTTTGGACCAACAATTTTTCTAACACTTTTACAAAATTGGCCGTCCATATCAGGAAATTCTTCTGATACTGCGGCTCCATGATTTGCTATTAAAACAGCATCCCAAGGAGCTTGGTTTTTAAGCATATTGAACATTTCGGTAGATATTTTGTCATATGCATCTTTTGTTATTGTCCCGATGGGACCTGTTTGGGCATGCATAAGAGGAATTAAATTGAAATTATTTTTTAATGAGGATTCAATATAACCAGCTATAGTGTAATTTGATTCTTTGTAATGATCTAAAATATCTTTTCCATATAGTAATCCAGACCTTCCAGAATTTTGGAATTCTTCATATGAAGCTGGAACTTTAGAAAAAGTATTTGTTTCATGAGATATTCCTAATAAAGCAAATTTCATTTTTTATCCTTTAATTTATTTCTAATTCCCCAATAATTGTTTTTCCAGAAATATATAGAACTGGCGAATCAGGAGAGTCATTTAACTTTTTTCTTTTATCCTCAATTTTCCCAGTTATTTTTTCAAAATCAATTTTTACATTACATTCTTCAGGTACTGAAACTTCATATTTACCCATTATAAAATCTATATATAAAGTTGACCCTTTAGCAGGAATAGTTGCTGTTTTAAGATTTAATCTTCCTCCTGTAATAACACCATTGATTTTTTTTCCATTAAAATTTCCAGTGATAATTTCATTGAAATTATTTGTGAAACTTTCGTTAATCTTATTAGAGGATAGTTTCATAAATTTTAGTGAAAAATTTATTTTTCTTATAATAAAAAAAAGGAATAATAAAATTAATATTGGCCAGAAATTAAATAATTCACCGTCAAAAGACTGGAATAATAAATACCCAGCAAGAATCATAAAAAAAATTGCAGAAAAACTAACTTTTTTTGATCTGGCTGCGAACCAAATACCTAAAAGAAAAAGTATTACAGCTAAATATATAGTATATTGATCTGATAACATCCATTAAATATCATATATATGTATTTAAATTTATCAATACCGGAAGATTATTAATTAGAGCAATTAAATATGTTAGAAAGATTTAAAGTACCCGAAAATGATCGTATATATGTTAAAGCAGATCATATACGTGAAATAACAGAGAAAATTTTTATAAAACAAGGTCTTGGAGTAGAAGATGCTAAATCTTCCACTGATGTGTTAATAACTAATGATTTAAGAGGAATAGAATCCCATGGAATTTCTAATGGATTAAGGAGATATATTTCAGAGTATTCTCAAAAAAAAATAAATCCACGTCCTAAACTTAAAATTATCAGAGAAACTAAAACTACTATGACAATAGATGCTGATAGAGCCTTAGGTATTCATATAGGTCCCATTGCAATGAACTATGCTATTGAAAAAGGTAAAGAATTTGGTATGGGAGCTGTAAGTGTTTTTAATACTGGTCATCTTGCAGGGTGTGGATACTATGCAATGATGGCTGCACAGGAAGATATGATTGGACATTGTATGACGGCTGGAGCAGCTTATCAAACTTTACCTCCTTTTGGTAAAACTCCTGTAGCAGGAACAAATCCAATAGCGTGGGCAGCACCTTCTAAATATGAGCATCCATTTATATTTGATATAGCTACTAGTCAAGTTGCAAATAATAAAATTGGGTTAGCTAGACGGATAGGCTCTAAGATACTTCCTTGGTGGATTGCTGATCTTGAAGGGAATCCTATCAAAGAAGAAATTTTACCCCCTAATCCAGGAGAATATAATTTATTGCATATAGGTGGTTCTAGAGAAAATGGATCCCATAAAGGTTTTGGATTAGCTTTAATGAATGAAATTATTTGTAATGAATTATCTGGTTTCGGTCCAGGTCCAATTTATAGGCATCATGGGGGACATTTTTTTCAAGCGTATAATATAGAATCTTTTACTGATTTAGAAAAATTTAAGACTGACATGGATGATTTACTTAAATTTATTACAAATATCACTCCAACTGAAGGGAACGATAGAGTAATATATCCGGGTTTAACGGAAGGTGAGGATTACAATAAACGCTCTGAAGAAGGTATACCTTACCATTATGAAGTAGTTGATTGGATTAACTCCTATTGCAATGAGGTAGGCATAAAAGATAAATTATAATATCTTATTATACTGGCATTAACCTTTTTGTATATTTTCTTCCTACTTCTGCTGTATCTGACCTTTGACCTGCAATAATTTTCACTCCTTCGTCAATTTTTGATTTTACATCTTCAGGAGAAGCGGTTTCTAAAAATGCAACATTGTTTTTTTTACATGCTTCGAAAACTCTTTCTCTAGCTTCTATGATTCTTGGGTCTAATGGTTTTTCAGGATTTCTTTCTATACCGTAGGACATATGTAAATCTCCTGGCCCCATCTCAGCAAATCCTATACCAGGTACTGATAATGTTTGTTCAACATTTACTACAGATCTAACAGACTCAATTTTAATCCCGAGGAGAAGTTCTCCTTCAGGATTAAGTGGCCAAGGTTCTGCTCTATTAGTATATTCTTTGTCGTTAATGCCCCAAATTACTGAGGCAGAAGGTTGTCCCCCTGTCCCCCTAGTCCCTTGGCCTAGTCCATAATTTACACTAGTTTTATTAATTGGATATCTACATGATTCTATAAATGCTCTGACTGCATCTGGAGTTTCTGCTTGACATAGTAATATTCCATGAACACCTCTGGCTAATACTTGTCTAAATTGCCATGCATTGAATCTAATGATATTTTCCGAAATTCCTTCAACAGGTGTTTCAATAATCACAGCAGGTGTTCGATGGTCGCTTTTTGTAGGTCCTCCATCTACTAAACCTTTCAAATATTGGTCTAATCCAAACATATTAAAAGACCCATGTTCCATCCCTATATTAATATAGTCAGCCCAAGTTAATGCATCTATTTTTCCTTGATCGTAAGTTAGTGTATGACCTGTGTGTCCTCCATCGTAATAAATTGGTTGATTTTGCTCTAGTAATTCTATTGCTCTATTTATTCGTGCTACCATCACTCTTTCCTTTTAAATTAAAAATTCTTATTATAGTAATATAATTAAATATTTTTATGAGTATATTACAATTCTACAAATTCAATTTTTTTATATTCCTTCTACATGGATCAGGAATAAATAAATATGACGAATTAATTATTTTTATCGGTTTTATGTTGGTAGTTATAACTCTAGGAATTCTTAGCTGGAAAACAGGAAAAAAGAAAGATAATTACAGAAAAGAAAAAAGAAATAAAAAATGAATTATTTATTTTCTGAGACTACTTGAGATTCAATAAAAGCATTAATTTCTTTATTAGAATAACCTGCTTCAGATAATATTTCCCTAGTATTTTCTCCTAATACTGGAGCGGCACTCTTAATTTCTCCTGGGTTTTCTTTGAGTTTTACAGGAATACCTATGTTGTGTATCTCTCCAGCTTTAGAGTGTTCTGTAACTACATCCATGTTTCTAAATTTAACTTGTTCATTAGACCAAACTTCAGACATATTTAGTATGGGGCCAGCTGGGACACCTGCTTTTTCTAATATATCTAGCCAATCATTAGATTTTTTTTGTTTTAGTGTAGATTCCAATTCTTTTTCAAGTATTTCTCTATTTAAAAGTCTTAAAGAGTTATCTAAAAATTTTTCGTTTTTTATTAAGTCTTCTCTTTTTATAGTTTTGCATAATCTTTCCCAGTTAGATTGATTAGGCGCACCGATATTTATATATCCATCTAAAGTGCTTAGAGCTTGATAAGGAGCTGATAATCTATGGCTTGAGCCTAAAGCTTCAGGAATTTTTTTTGTTGCAAAAAAACTGCTAGACTCCCACACTGTATATGCTATAGCTGATTCTAATAGAGATGTTTCGAGGTATTGACCTTTACCTGTTTTTAACATATTTATGTAAGACGTTAGAATTCCATAAGTTGAAAACATCCCTGCATTTAAATCTGCTATAGGAACTCCTACTTTGACAGGAGGAGAATCAGGTTCTCCTGTAAAACTCATTAACCCGCTCATTCCTTGTGCAACAAGATCAAAGCCTGCACGTTTTGAGTATGGACCTGTTCTTCCAAATCCTGATATAGAACAGTATATAATTTTATCGTTAATCTTTTTTAAATCTTCATACCCTAAACCTAATTTATCCATAGCCCCAGTTCGATAATTTTCAATTATGACATCTGAATTTTTTGTAAGTCGTTTCATTATCTCTATACCTGATTTTTTCTTAAAATCTATAACAATACTTCTTTTGTTTCTATTCATTGCCATAAAAGCTACTGATTCAGATTCTATATATGGAGGACCAAATCTTCTCGTGTCATCTCCTCCATTTGGTTTTTCGACTTTTATTACCTCTGCACCCATGTCCGCTAGTAGCATTGAACAGAATGGCCCAGCAAGTATTTGTGAACAGTCTAGTATTTTCATGCCATTTAAAGCAGGATTAATATTTTGATGAGTCATACAATTATCATATAATTTTTGATTAAATTTTTAACAATTAATTTGATCATATTTAGAACAATAATTACAGTTTTACAGGGTATGAAAATATATGAATCTTTTTAATCTAGATGAGAAAGTCGCATTAATTACTGGAGGTAATGGTGGAATTGGATTAGGTATTGCTAAAGGTTTTTTATCACATGGCGCATCGGTAGTTTTACTGGGAAGAAATAAGATTAAATTAGAAAATTCTAAAAATGAAATATTTGAAAAATTTGGAACAGATCGTGTTATGGCACTTCAATGTGATGTTACTAATAGAAGTGAGATTGCAAAAACTTTAGATAAAATCACAACTAAATTTTCTAAGTTAGATATCCTCGTAAATAATGCAGGTACAAACAAAAGGGCCGATGAACCTCATTTATTATCAGATGAGGATTGGAGAAATGTGATAGATACAAATCTTACATCTATACATAGTGTTACATCTTTATGTTTCCCAATTTTAAAAGAAGATGGTGGTGGGAAAATAATAAACATAGGATCTATGATGTCTATTTTTGGAAGTGCTTATGCTTCGGCTTATGCTGCTAGTAAAGGAGGGGTTGTTCAATATACTAAAAGTTGTGCTATAGCATGGGCAAAATATAATGTACAAGTAAATGCTATTTTACCCGGTTGGATTGTGACAGAAATGACTGATGAATTTGGTAAATTGTTTCCCGAGAGATATAAATTAGTAGAAGATAGAACCCCTACAGGAAGATGGGGGTTACCTGAAGATATTTCAGGCACTGCGGTTTTTTTAGCTTCTTCAGCTTCAGAATTTGTGACTGGAATATCTATACCTGTAGATGGAGGGTATAGTGTCTGGTAATTTTATTGAAATATATTTGCTTTATACCATTTCAACTCATTAACACTTTCAACAATGTCATCTAAAGCTCTATGAGAACTTTTCTTTTCTGGAGAGATCCCATTTTTACCATACCATCTTTTTGCGAGCTCTTTAATACTAGACACATCTATCATTCTATAATGAAGCATAGTTTCTAATTTTGGCATTTCTCTTTTTAGAAATAATCTATCAACCCAAATTGAGTTTCCACATAGAGGTAATTTTTCATTTTTTGGACACCATTTATTTAAAAAATCTATAGTCATGTCTTCAGCTTTTTTGATAGTAATTTTTGACTCTAAAACTTTTTTTATTAATCCACTTTTTTTATGATTTATCTTAGACCATTCTTCCATGACAGACAATTCAGTTTTATTTCTTTTGATTGTAATTTCTGGTCCTTGTTCCAAAATTTCAAGATTTTCATTAGTAATAAGAGATGCAATTTCCAATATTATTTGGTTATCAGAAAGACCTGTCATTTCTAGATCAATCCAAAAGAGGTTATTATTTTTATGTTCTTCTAACAATTTACTATTTATAAAAATTACTAATATTATTATTTTTTTATTGACTTTAATTTTATAATTAGTTGTATCATTAATACGTTTTGATACGCGCGTACGTGCGTATGGGTTTGCAAAACAAAATGAAAAAATTAAATATGAATATAAAATTATCATATATTAGGGATTTTTAGCAATATATTTTAATAAATGTTTTAGACATGGGGTTTTTTATGTCAATTAGTAGAATAAATGTTTCATTAGTTTTGATTTCACTTATAATGTGTTTATCAATTGTAGTATTAGCCTGTGGAGGAAAAAAAGATCCTACCCCTGTTCCTGCTACCTCAGTTCCTGAACCGACTGCTACCTCAGTTCCTGAACCGACTGCTACCCCTAAACCTGAACCTACTGCAACTCCTAAACCTGAACCGACTGCTACCCCTAAACCTGAACCTACTGCTACCCCTAAACCTGAACCTACTTCAACTCCAATACCTGAACCTACTGCAACTCCGGTTCCTGAGGAGAAAAAAGTTAGTAATGCCCCTGTACCTATTTCAATTATTGAGGGTAAGGCACAGTTTAAAACTCCTGAAGGTGAATGGACTGATGCCTTTAATGCTCAGCCACTAGAAAATGGATGGTCGGTAAGAACCTTAAATGTCTCTAGAGCTGTTTTAAGATTCCCTGAAGGATCTGAAGTTCTTTTACTACCATTGTCACAGGTAACCATTGAAAGATTTCAAATGCTTACTGGAGGAGCAACTAGTACAGCTGGTGCCTTAGGTTCTGACCAAGGTCTGATTAGAGAGAGACATGCAAAGATTAATCTAGATTCAGGTAACATTAATTTTAATGTTGCTCAGGCAGAGTCACCTCCTAACTCTTGGGTCTTTGGGACACAAGATGGTGTTGTTACTATACAAGGAACTCAAGGAAATTTAAAAAGACGAGTTAGTGCTACAGCAAGTGAAGATGGTAGTACAGCAAATGTGGGTGTAGATTTTAAAGTTGAACTTTTAGAAGGTACTGCAACTATGATGAGGCATGGTGGGGATAAAGATTTAAATGCTGCAGTTGTTAAGCCTGGTGTTGGTTTTGAAGAAGTAAAAGTCCATGAAGTAAATCTTGATGAAAATGTTGCTGATGGGCCAGCAGATATTGATGGAGATGGTGTTGTAGATCAGAAAGATTTAATTTTAGTAGCTGATGTAGGCCAAGTAGCTGATATGAATCCTTCATTTGCAGATGCTGTTTCTGATAATATTCCTAATCCTGACGAATTAAAGCAGATGGCTAATGATAATGGACTTGCAACTGTACAAGCCCAAACTGAATTAGTTGCGCTTGCTGGACCGGAAATAGTTGAAGTTTTTGCAGAGGGAGGAGCAAATGCTCTGGAATCTGCAGCTGATTCTGCATTAGCACAAATGGAAGATACGTTAGATCCTGAAATTGTAGCTATATCATCACTAGAAGTCCAAAATTTGGATGAAATTCCAATAGATATAGAACCTGAAGGTCTAGTTTCTTTAACATTAGAAGAATCTGATCCTGATGTTCTAAGAGAAAAAATTGCTGCAGGGGAGATTGAAGGTGCAAAAGTTATGGCTGATGAGGTTAAATTGGATCATATAAGTGGAGAAAAATTAACATTGGATGATGTGAGGGAAATGAGAAGAGGAGATTTTGAGCCCCCTAGATCTGAACCACTATTTGATGAAGAAGGTGAACAGATAGGGGTGAGAGCGCCTGATCAAGTTGTTTTTGATGGAACTGGCAACCCAATTGGTAAAAGACCTGGTGATTTAGTAGCAATTGATGAAAGTGGAGCTGTTGATACAGAAGCTGTAGTTCCAGATGTATTTTATTTAAAAGATCGAACGGGTGAAGATAAAATTCATGCTACCACTTTTTACAATGCATTTGTACCTAAGGCAAGTGTTGTATCAAATGTAGGAGAAAAAGGTGAAAAACCTATTAATCTGTCTACTTTTGCTTCAGATGGAAGACCTGTACCTTCTATAATCCAGTTTGATCCAGATGGTAATCCGGTTGGAGCAATACCTATGGAAGGGGATCTTAAAGATCCTTCTGGTGAAGAATTGAAGCCGCCAATAATTCCAGGGATGGAAGTGAGTGCAGATGGAACTGTTGAAGGTCAGACAGCGTTACCTGTTTTGGTAAAAGACGCTGAAGGTGGAATGCGAGAATTTTCTGTACCTCCTCCAATTGTATTTGACGAAGATGGTAACCCTACTGGCATGATGGAACCTCCACTTATGGCTCTTGGGGATAACGGAATAACCGGTTTAGAAGCTGGAGATATTATTAAAAAAGATTTCTTTGTCGCTCAGGCTGAAAACTTTAAAGATACCTTTGAAGGAGGAGCATCTCCAGGTGGAATGATGGGTGGAATGATGGCTGGCTCTATGATGTCTGGTGCTATGCAACAAATGATGTTTAGTGCTCCACCACCGGGTGGTCCTGCAGGGCCAGGTGCTCCTGCAGGTGGAGGATTTATGCCCCCACCTTCATTATTTGGTTTTGGTGCTCCTATGGGAGGGCCTATGGGAGGTCCAGGAGGCCCAGGACTCAGTGATTGGAAAATGGATTCATCAGTTGTTTTTGATCAGAATGGTGAAACTAGAACTCCACATGAAATGAGGATGTCAGAGATTTTCCGAGATGCTGATACTGGCGCCGTAGCAGGATTCCAACCTATTTCAGAAATAATGTGTATGGATCAAAATTGTTTTAAAGATGCGTTTGATAAACCTGATTTAATGAATATGATTGAAGAAAAAATGTCCATATTTACGGAAGATGATTCTGGTAATAAAATTATGGCGGAATTTGGTGGTAAAGCTCTATTCACTGAAGATGGTCATATGGCAGGATTTATGCCTCCTCCAGTAGTTGTAGGAGGAATGATGGATATGATGTTTGGTCCTGGTGGCCCTGGTGGCCCAGGTGGTCCAGGTGGCCCAGGTGGCCCAGGTGGCGGAGCCGCACAATTTGGTACAAGTAATATGATGTTATTTGGAATGATGGATGGTCCAGGTGGTCCAGGTGGTCCAGGCGGTCCAGGTGGAGGTCCTGGAGGTCCAGGACCAGCATTTGGAGTAGATTTTAATGCTATGGACACTATGAAATTAATGACTAGAGGAATGATTGATGGCCCTATGGGCATGGGTCCAGGTGGTCCAGGTGGTCCAGGTGGTCCAGCTGGTCCTCCGGGATTGGAATTTGATCTTCCTCCTGAAATGATGGAAATGATGAGAGGTGGTCCTGGTGGTCCTGGTTGCCCTGGTGGCCCTGGTGGCCCTGGTGGCCCTGGTGGCCCTATGGGTGGCCCTCCTAGATTTGATGCAGGATTTGCCCCTGATGACTTTTTTAAGCCTGAGTTTGGCGGTCGATATGATGAAGATAAAGGATTCCAAGGGAAAGATGATATGGATCCTGGAATGAAGTTCGAATTTGGTGGACCAATTCAAGGTAACTTTGGGAATGCTCATGATCACTTTACTAGTAATGTAGGATCTGAACAGATTGGAGATAAATTCTTTAATGATATGAGAGATTTTGAAGCTCAAAGATCTTTCGCTGAAAGACAACAATTTGGAGAAGCTGCTGCAGAAGTTCAAAAACAATATGATACTGCTCTAGGTATAACTAGAGATAACTTTATGCCTCCTCCAATGGTTGGTGGTGGCCCTGGTGGCCCAATGATGCCTCCTCCTCCAATGGATGGTGGCGGTCCTGGCGGTCCAATGGGCGCTCCTGGTGGTGGCCCTGGAGCTTTCTTTGATCCATTTGCTGGTGGTGGTCCAGGTGGTGGAGGTCCTATGGGTATGGGTCCTGGTGGGCCTGGAGGTCCTATGGGAATGCCTATGGGTGGCGGTCCTGGCGGTCCTGGCGGTCCTATGGATTTTTCTAGTATGATGGACAGATTGGTAGATTCCGGTCAAAAAGATATTGAACACAGGGGTGATGACCACTTAAGGGATGCACCTCCTGGAATGATGGGTCCTGGTGGTCCTGGCGGTCCAATGGGAGGTCCTGGTGGCCCTAGTGGTCCTATGGGTGACGGTCCTGGTGGTCCTGGCGGTCCAATGGGAGGTCCTGGTGGCCCTAGTGGTCCTATGAGTGACGGTCCTGGTGGTCCTGGCGGTCCAATGGGAGGTCCTGGTGGCGGTCCTGGTCCAGATGACACAAGATTTGATGATGGTCCTCCATCTGATGCTACTCCAGAACAAATAGCAAAATGGCAAGCTGAGAGTGAAGCTTCCAGAACCCCTGGCGGCCCTGGTGGTCCAATGGGAGGTCCTGGTGGCCCAATGGGAGGTCCTGGCGGCCCTAGTGGTCCAATGGGTCCTGGTGGCGGTCCTGGTCCAGACTCTCCAAGTGATGCTGGTCCTGGTGGTCCTGCTGGAGATCGTGGTCCTGGCGGTCCAAGTGATGTAGGTCCTGGCGGTCCTGGCGGTCCAAGTGATGGTCCTGGCGGTCCTGGTGGTCCAAGTGATGGTCCTGGCGGTCCTGGTGGTCCAAGTGATGGTCCTGGTCCTGGCGCTGCTGGTCCTGGTGGTCCTGGTGGTCCTGGTGATGTAGGTCCTGGTCCTGGCGCTGCTGGTCCTGGTGATGCTGGTCCTGGTCCTGGCGCTGCTGGTCCTGGTGATGCTGGTCCTG
>MDTE01064329.1_pt1 | contig 36556 bp, 38 predicted proteins | sample 811231 | NCBI WGS metagenome assembly MDTE01 (sample SAMN05326651, study PRJNA326480) | marine metagenome | isolation source: seawater | place: Indian Ocean: Red Sea | collected 2010 | reverse complement strand
TTCTTGCTAATTATACATACTTTATGAAAATTATGATCACAGGTGCTAATGGTCAAGTTGGAATTGACTTATTAAAATTACTCATTATGCAAGATATCCAAGTTTATGCTAATTTTAGAGGAAAAAAAAATCAAAAGTTTTCAAAGCATAAGAATATTATATGGATTAAACATGACTTTAAAAATATTCTAAAGCGTCGGATGAAAATTGATATCTTGATCAATTGTATTGCTTCGCATGATTTTTCTAAAAATAAAAGTTTTCTTGATTATATGAATTCAAATATTATCGCAGTTAATAATATAAAAAAATTTGCAATTTTCAATAAAATTAAGCTAATTTTAAATTTATCAACTGTATCGATTTATGGAAAAGTAAAAGTTAGAAAACTCACAGAGAATTATATTCCTTTTAGACCCTGTCAGTTAGGTGTTACAAAATTATTAGGAGAAAAGGTTTTAAATAACTCAGTTAACTTTATTAATTTGAGATTGCCAGGTGTTTTGACCACAAGTACAAACTATACAAGACCGTGGCTTAAAAATTTAATTTTTAGATTAAGAAAAAATAAAAAGATTAAAGTTTTTAATTATGAAAGAAAGTTTAATAATTTGATTGATACTTTTGAAATAGTAAGATTTATAAAACACATACTTAAATATAAACTTTATAAAAAAAAGATAAACAAAGATTTTAATTTATCGGCATCAAATCCAATTTCTTTATCTCAAATAATCAATCTAATTAAAGAAAATTATTTATCCAAAAGTAAATTATTGATAAAAAAAAACAACGTATCAAGTTTTATTATTGATAACGCCAAGATAATTAATACTTTTAAATTTTACCCTTCTTCTGTAAAAGATATAATCTTAAGGAATTTAAAATGAATAATAATTCAGATAATTATTTAAAAAATGGGTTTATAGTAAATAAAATTGATCAATTAGATAAATTTAATTATTTAAATAATTCTTTGAAAAGAAATGTAAAAGTTTTTTTAAATACAAAAAAAGAAATTAATTTAAATTTTTTACACAAATATGTTGGTAAAGATTTAAATAAATTGAGATTATTTTTAATTCAAAAAATTAACAAAGATAAAAAATTCAAAGATAATTTATTTAGTATAGCAAAAAAAGATATTTTTGATATTGTTGGAAATGAATTAGCTATACAAAAAAATATTAATCTCTCTATTCAATGTCCAAATGATGATAGCTCTTTACTTCCAATACATTCTGACACCTGGGATGGCAACTCTCCTTTTGAAACCGTACTGTGGTTGCCATTTGTTGATTGCTACAAAACAAAATCAATGTTTATTTTAAATGCAAAAAAATATTCAAAATTCGAAAATATTTATAAAAGTAAAAAATTAATAAGCGCTAATGGATTATATAAAAATTTAAAATCTCACATCGAATTTGTTAAAATTAAACAAGGTCACTTTATGCTTTTTAATCAAAACTTGCCACATGGCAATGTTGTGAATAAAACAAGTGAGACACGAGTTTCTCTGAATTGTAGAATAAAAGGTTTGTTCACGCCTTACAGACAAAAAGAACTAGGTTCATTTTTCAAACCATTAATCATAAGACCAGCATCCCAAATTGGACTTAAATATAAATTTCCAAAAAAATAATATTTAAAATTTAAAATTAATTTTTTAATTTTCCAATGAAAAATATAAATATTTTAATTGCTCAAGATATTAAAGAATATAGATTCATAAAGAGCAAAACAAATCTTAAGTATATATGTGTTCCAGTAAACTTAGAAACATTATTATATTACAAAACAAATAAAATTAATTATTTAAATCCTTCGAAATTTCTAGGAAATAAATTTCATAGAAAAGGAGTAGTAGACTCAGCACGTTTAGAAAAATCCATCAATAAAAAACATTTGTCTAAAAATAGTTTAATTTATCAATTTAAATTTCTAGTAAGATATTACTTTAACTCATGTTTTTTTCTAAATGAACTGATTAAAGGAGTCTTACATACCTGCACATTAAATAAAATTTTAGTTTCAGGATGGAATAAAACTAATCCACATCAACCTAATCAGAATTATATTGTATCAGAAATTTACAAATTACTTTTCCCCAATAAAACACTTGCAATTAGAAAAATTAAAAAAAATAAAAAATTAGAAACTTGTAAATATAGATTAGAAAAAAATTACAAGATTAGTGATTTTGTCTTCTTTTCAAATTACGGTTATAATTCAAAAAAAATAAAAAAAAAACTTAATTTACAAAACATTAAAAGAGAGTTGTTTTTAACAGAAAGTCCAATTCCATTTTGGAAGAAAAGTATCTTTAATTTAATAGGCGTAAAATTTTTATTAATTAAAAAAATTCATTCAAAATCTATTTCAAAAATTATAACTAAAAAAATTAAATTTAAAAAAATTAATAGTAAAATTTTAAAATTAATTAATAATCGATTATGGTTTTTTAATATTCAATTAAATAACACACATAACAAGTGTAAATTAATTATTAATTTCTTAAAAGAAAATAAGCCAAAATTTCAAATTTTTAATATGGCAACTTCACTTGAGAGATATTGTAACGATTATTTTAAAAAAAAAATAAGAACTATATGCATTCCTCACGGAACTGTTTCTAAAGGTTATAATAATTATGATAGAAAATATAAAAAAATGATAGCTCAAAACGTAATTTTAGATAACGCTGACGAGATTTATCTTCAATCAAAAATTGCTGAAAAAGGAATAAAAATATTCAATAAATCAAGAAAAATAAATTATATAAAAAAAAATATAATTTTTGGCAATAATAGTAAACCACATAATCCTAATAAAATTCTATACGCTGTTACAATGAAAAATCTAAGTAGTATTCAATTTTACGGTGTTGAAACTTTTTATGAACATTACTCAAACTTAAAATTTTTAGATGATTTAGCTAAAACAAATAATTTAAAAATCCTCGTAAAGCCACATCCTTCAGTCCATTATTTGATTGAACCTTTAAAGAAAGAATTTAAAAATTTAGAGTTTACTAAAACAAAAATTAGTAAAATTTTAAATTATGTTTACGTAACTTTAAGTTTTTCTTCTACAGTTATAGAGGACTCAATAAATTCACATGTGCCAGTTATTCTTTTAGATAGATGGAAAAGATATATGCATTGTGACTCAGAGAAAAATGTTTCTAAACTTAATAGACCAATTTACTACGTTTCAAATAAGATTGATTTACTAAAAGCATTGAATTGTGTAAGGAGAAGCAACAAAATTAACTTTAAAAAAATTATTTTTTAGATTTGATGATTAGATAATTTATTTGTCTTTAACATGAATTATAGAGGTTATATTTTTAGCAGAAATTTTAACGATGGTACATTTGTTGACCAAAGTATTCAAAATTCAATAATCAGACAAGGTTGTGAAAAAAATTCTTTAAATTTTAAGTTAAGTGCAACTGAATATGGAATGAAAGATTGTTTTTTAATGTTAGAAAAAACTATTGAAGACCTAAAAGATAAAAATTTAGATGGCATCGCATTTTATACAATATTTCAACTTCCGGAGGGAAACTTAAAGAAAAGATTATTTAATACTGTTTTAAAAAAAAAGAAAGGAATTTATTTTGCTAAACAAGATATTTTAGTTAAAAGGGAAAAAGATCTTAGTGAATTGAATACTTTAATCTCACTTATCGATGTCCAAAAAAATTGCTTAAAAGAATTAAAATTTTGAGAAATAAAGCTGTCAAACTTATTATTGTAAAAAATGAAAAATATTTATTTCAATTAAGAGATAAAACTAAGAAAATTTCTTCTCCAAACTGCTGGGGATTTTTCGGTGGTAAAGTAAGAAAAGGAGAAAAACCTGAAAGCTGTGCAAAAAGAGAACTTTATGAGGAAATTAAAGTAAAATGTTCTGTAACAAAGAAATATTTTGAAGTAATAAATAACAGAACAAAATATTTGCATTATTTTTTTAAAGTAAAAACAGTAGGAAAATTTAAAAAAAAAAATTTAACTGAAGGACAAGATTTTAAATGGTTTACAAGAAAACAAATATTAAAAAAGAAAAATGCTTGGGAGGTGAAAAAATTTTTTCATCTAGTAAATAATGAATTATAAAAAATTAATATCCGAAGCTTCAAGATTAAGAAAAAATACTTTTTTATCTTTTATTAAAACTGGAGAAGCTCATTTAGGAGGAAGTTTTTCGATAATTGAAATACTAATTTACTTATATAAATTTCATTTAAAAAAAAAAGATAAGTTTATTTTAAGTAAAGCTCATGCTTCATTTCCACTATGTATCATTTTACAAGAAAAAGGATTTAAAATACCTTTGAAAACTCATCTTGAAATTGATGAGAAAAATGGTGTTTATTGTACGACTGGAAGTCTTGGCCACGGGCTTCCTATCAGCACTGGGCTAGCTTTCGCAAGAAAAATTCAAAAAAGGGAGGGACGTATATTTGTTTTAGTGAGCGACGGAGAATGTCAAGAAGGAACAACGTGGGAGTCTCTACTTCTTGCCTCAAAACATAAATTAGATAATCTAATCATAATAGTTGATTATAATAAAATTCAAGCTTTAAATTTTTTAAAAGATGCTCTTCCATTAGAAAATTTAAAAAAAAAGTTTTTATCTTTTAATTGTAATTGTCTTGAAATTAGAGACGGACACTCCTTTAACCAAATTCATAAAACGTTTAAAAAAAAGATTAAGAAAAAAAAACCTACGGTAATTATTTTAAATACAACAAAAGGAAAAGGAATAAAGCAATTTGAAAATGATCCTGTTTGGCATGCAAAAAAACTTACTGAAAAAGATATTGTCATTGGGAAAAAAATTTTAGGTATAAAAAATGAGAAGAAGATTCGGTAAAATTTTAAGTAAAATAGCTGATCGTGATAAAAAGGTTGTGCTTTTAGTCGGAGATATTGGTTTTGGGATATTTGATGATTTTAGAAAAAAACATCCAAATAGATTTTTTAATTTGGGAATATGTGAACAAAGTATAATTGGATTTGCATCTGGTTTAGCTTTAGAAGGTCTCAAACCATGGGTTTATACAATCACACCTTTTTTAATTGAGAGACCTTTTGAACAAATAAAACTAGATATTAATCAACAAAAAGCTAATGTAAATCTTGTTGGTTTTGCTGATTACCCCACACTAGGACCTAGTCATGCTGAAATTGATGCAAAAAAATTAATGTCTCTTTTTAAAAATATTAAATCATATTATCCAAAAGATAGCGATGAAACAGAAAAAATAGCAATGAAATGTCATAAAAGAAAAGGTCCTACCTTTATTAGTTTAAAAAGTGATCATAAAATCGGAAAAAACTGGTAGACGAATAATGAACAAAGAACTTTTTTTTGTAAATAAATTACATAACTCAACAAAAAGAAATTATTTGAATAGAATGAAAGATAACAAAGTGCACTGCATGAAGATTGCAAAAAAATATAGCAAAGATTACTGGGATGGAAATAGAAGGTATGGTTACGGTGGATATAAATATATTAAGGGTCGATGGAAGTCAGTCGCTCAAAAATTAATTAAAAATTATAATTTAAAATCAGGTTCAAAAATCTTAGATGTAGGATGTGGCAAAGGGTATCTTATCAAAGAAATGTTGTTAATTGAGCCTAAGTTGGTTGTTTATGGAATAGAACCATCAAAACATGCGCATAAATTTATAGACACAAAATTTAAAAAAAATGTTTTATTACAAAAAGCTGAAAATAAATTTCCATTTAAAAAAAATTTTTTTGATTTAGTAATTTCATTAGCCACTTTACATAATCTTGAGATATTTAATTTAGCTAAAGCAATTAAGGAAATTGAAAGAGTAGGAAAGAAAAAATATATAATGCTTGAGAGTTATAGAAATAATAGAGAGCTCTTTAATTTACAATGTTGGGCTCTAACTTGTGAAACTTTTTTTTCAAAAAAGGAATGGATTTGGTTTTATAAAAACCTGAAATATACTGGTGACTACGAGTTTATTTACTTCAAATAAAAATGGACTCAAAAAAGAAAATTCTGATCATTGGTGGTGACTCAAATATTGGAAAAAGCTTTTCAAGTTTTTTAAAAAATAAAAAAAAAAAATTTGCTAAAACAACTAGAAGAAAAAAAAATAAATTTTTCTTAGATTTGAACAGAACTCAAAATTTTAAAATACCAAAAAATATTTCAGCAGCAGTTATTTTTGCATATCAAAATAATATAAGTTTTTGCGAAGAAAATTACAAAAAAGCCTTTAAAATTAATGTAACAAATACATCTTCACTTATTGAAAAATTTTTATTAAAAAAAATTTTTGTTTTATTTATCTCAACAAATCTTGTTTTTAATAATTCAAAAAAAAAAAGATTTGAAAAAACATTTAAAAAACCAGTGACTAACTATGGTTTCATGAAAAGTATTTGTGAAGATAAAATTCAGAATTTTAGTAAAATAAATAAGCTAAATAATTATTTGTCTATCTTAAGAATTAGTAAAGTTTTGAGCTCGGATTTAGACCCTGTAAAATCATGGAAAAAAAATGTGGAAAAAAAAAAAATCTGTAATGTACCTTCTGACATTTTTTGCTGCCCTATAGATATGGATTCTCTTAATAGAACAATTTACAAAATTCTAAATAATTCACATAGCGGAATATTTCATTTGACTGGTTTAAAAGAATATAATTATTTTTCCTTAGCAAAAAAAATATTTAATAATAGTCATCTTTTTTGTCCAATTTATTCAAAAGATCTAAACAAAAAGATTTATAACTCAAAAATAAAAACTTTTTTATCTGTTGGGAAAGTTTCAAAAAAAATTGGTATTAAAAAGGTATCTTTATCAAAAGTAAAAAATGAGGTAATAAAATGATTGCTAAAAATTCTTTCAAAAGATCAAAAAGTTGTAGACTGTGTTTGAGAAAGTCAATAATAAACAAATTAATTTTAAAGCCGATACCTTTAAGTGAAAAATTTAGTAAAAAACCTTTTCCTAAAAAAAAGTTAGTAAATTTTCCTATTTCGCTGGGACTTTGTAATAAGTGTAAAAGTTTGCAAACAAATGAAGTTGTAGATCCGAAATGGTTGTGGAGTGATTTTACATATCTTTCTGGTCAAACAAAGTTTATTATTAATCATTTTAAAACTTTAACTATAAAATTTATTAAAAAATTTAAATTAAAAAAAACCTCCCTGGTTGTAGACATTGGAAGTAATGATGGATCTTTTTTAAATTTTTTTAAGAAAAAGGGTTTGATGGTTGCAGGTATTGATCCAGCCAAAAACTTAGCAAATATAGCAAATAAAAAAGGTGTTTATACTATTACAGATTTTTTTAATTTTAAAAATGTTCTACAAATTGAAAAAAAATTTAGAAGAAAAGCAGGATTAATACTCTGCTTTAATACTTTTGCTCACGCAGAAAATTTAAGAGACATAGTAAAAAATATTAGGTCGTTACTAGACGAAAAAGGAGTGTTTATTTTTGAATGTCAGTACCTAAGAGATATTTATGATAAAAAAATTTTAGGGACTATTTTTCACGAGCACATGTATCATCACTCAATTACAAGTTTAAAAAATTTATTTGATGAAAAAAATTTGAATTTTTATGATGTGGAAAGAGTTAATATCCAAAAAGGATCAATAATCGGATATGTTACAAAAAATATTCATAAAAAAAAAACTTTTCGATTTAAAAAACTTTTAAATGAAGAAAAAAAATTTAAATACAATTCTCCTAAAAAATTATTAGAGCTTGATAATTATATTCAAAATCAAAAAAAAAACGCAGAAAAAATTTTAAAAAAATTTGATAAAAAATTAATTGGCAGTTTCGGCTCAGCCAGAAGTGGCCCAACTTATGCACTTAATTTTGGATTATCAAAATACATAAATTATATATTTGATGATCATCAACTAAAAAAAAATAAATATACAAGTTTTTTAAATCGAAAGGTTTATCCAACTAACAAAATTTACAAAATTAGACCAAAACTTTTGATTATTTTAGCTTATTTACATTCAAAGAAAATAATAAGAAATAATAAAAAATATTTAAAAGAAGGGGGAAATTTTCTTTTAGTTTATCCAAATGTAAAATTGATTAACAAATATAATTTTCAAAAAATCATAAAATAAATGGAAAAATTAAATATAGGTATCATTGGGCTAGGTAGAGTCTCCCAAATTGCTTATTTAGCCCAATTAGTAAAAAATAAAAAAATTAATTCAATATCAATTTGCGATACAAACTTTGAATTACTTAAAAAAATTTCTAATAAATATAATATCTCAAAGTATTATTCAAAATATCAGAAGATGCTAGAAAATGAGGATTTAGATTTAATTTTTTTAATTGTAAACCGTTTTTTTGGAGAAAACTTGGCTGAAAAAATTTTAAAACATAAAAAAAAATTTGTCTTGTTTTCTGAAAAACCTTTTGCATTAAGTCTGAAAAGAGCAAATAAATTAGTAAAGCTTGCTCAAAAAAAAAATAAAACTTTTTTAGTTGGTTACATGAAGAGATGTGACGATGGTATTAAAATATTAAAAAATGAAATAAATAAATTAAACCTAGGAAGAATTTCATCAGTTGATTATAATTCTTTTGACGGAAACTCCTTCGACAGCCAAGAGAAATATATAAAGTATAATTTTAAAAAAATCAGCAAAAAGAAAAATACAGCTGAATTAAAATTTTTGAATACACAATGTCATAGTATTAACTTATTGGAATATTTATTTGGTAAATTAAATTTAGAATACTCTAATGTGAATTTATTTGGAGAAGGAATCACAATATTCAAAAATAATAAAAATATAAAATTTGTTTTAAAAAATAAATTTAATAGAAACACAGAGTGGTATGAAAAAATTAAAATATTTTTTGAAAAAGGTATCATAGATGTTGAGATTCCTGCTCCTTTTTTTAAAAACCGAGGGACGATAATTAGTTATAGAAAATTTTCGAATAAAAAAAGTATAAAAATAAATTTACTAAAAAAAAAATGGTGTTTTGAAAATCAGGTTGAAAAAGTAATTAACTACACATTTCTAAAAAAAAATAATTCTAAATTAAAACTATATTCAGAGCTATGTCAGGCAAAATCTTGTCTAAATGAATTTAAACTTGTCAAAAAAATTTTTGTTTGAAAGACATTAAATGAAAAAGATTAAAAGAATTGTTGATTTGATATTTTTAATAATTAAACAAATTCAAGTTTATATAAAATTTCTATTTTTTATTTTTTTTAAAGAGCGATATGCTCACAAACAAATTTTACAATTAAGAGGGAGTCTTTTTTTAAGGCGTATCTTATTAAATTATTTTATTAGGAAATTTAAAGATTATCCTTATTTTTATTGGGAAAGATATAGAATTGAGAGGCAATTGGCTGGACCAAAGTTTAACCATTACTTATCTCAGTACTCTTATAAACGTAAATTATGGCTGGAAAAAAATTTAAATAAATTATGTGATAGTGAATTTATAGAAGAAATGGTTGTTACAGGTTCTTTTGGAAATATATATTATTTATATTCATTATTACTTGCTAATCATTTTAAATTAAAAAAAACAAAGAAACTATTAATTAATATTAAAAATAAAATTACAAATAATACATTGTTTGAATATTTTAAAGATCATATCACTATAGTAGATAATTTAAAAAATATATCAGACGATGAATTAATTATAAATAAACTTAGTTGTCATCTTGGTAGTGCGATGGAAATAGAAGAAAAATATGTAACTCCTGCAGCAGCACAGAATATTATTATTAAGAAAAAAAATGAAAATAATTCAAAAAGTTTATTTAGTCTAAAAGAAGAACATAATGAAGAAGGAAAAAAGTTTTTGAAGAGCTTAGGCCTGAAAGAAAATACATGGTTTGTAACTTTACATATTCGGGATGATTCTTATAGAACATTTGAAAATAAAGAAAATTTTAGAAATGCCGAAATCGATGATTATTTACCGGCAGCAAAAAAAATAATTGATACTGGTGGATTTGTATTCAGAGTTGGCCACCGTGGTATGAAAAAAATTCCAAGTTTTGAAGGTATTTACGATTACGCAAATTCAGAAAAAAAATCAGAATTACTAGATGTGTTCCTAGGCGCGAAATCTAAATTTTGTATAGCAACATCATCAGGTTATTATGTAATTCCAAGTATTTTTTCTGTTCCAGTGCTAATGACAAATTGCCCCCAGCATTCAGTTTTTTTCGAATTAAATAATTATGATTTATATTTACCTAAATTGTTTAAGAATAAGAACACTAATGAATTATTAAAATTACCCACAATTTTTAAAAGTTCGCACAATTCTTTATTTAGTGATAAACAATATGAAAAGAATAGCATAAAAGTCTTAAGTAATACTAAAGATGAGATTGCTTTAGCAACAAATGAAATGCTAGAAGCTACAATAAATAATTCAAATTTAGAATCTTTTTCAGATTTACAAATTAGAGCAAATAACTCTATTCAAGCAGAATTAAGTAAAAATAACGAAAGTTATAGCCCCATTAGTAAGATTAGCCACAATTTTTTGGATAAACACTCGCACTTAATTTAATTATAAGCTACTTGAAATGAAAATAAGATTTTTAGACCTTTCAATAAAATCAAAAGTAGAGCTTAAAGAGCATGAAATTATTTACAAAAAATTTTTAAAACAAGGTAAATTTGTTTTAGGTCCATATGTTGAAAAATTTGAAAAAAAAATAAGCCAGATAGTAAAAAAAAAATATTGTATTGGCTGTAGTTCAGGTACAAATGCTATTTATCTAGCATTAAAATCAATCGGAATTAAAAAAAATGATCATGTTTTAGTCCCAAGTTTGTCATGGGTTTCCACTTTTACCGCTGTAAAATCTCTTCAAGCCATTCCTATCGGAGTTGAAGTTGATAATGATTTTATTCTTTCTTTTAATGACATTAAGAAAAAAATAACAAAAAAAACTAAAGCTATAATTGTAGTTTATTTTACTGGTTATTATAAAAAAATTAAGGAATTAAAAGCTTTTTGTAAAAAAAGAGGAGTCGTTATCATTGAGGATTGTGCACAGTCTTTTGGTTCACTAAATCAAAAAGAACCAAATGGTAAGTTTGGAGATTTATCTTGTTTTAGTATGAACCCTATGAAAGTTTTTGGTGGTTATGGTGATGCTGGGGCTGTGTGTGTTGATAGTTTAAAAATTGCAAACAAAATTAAATCATTAAGATATGCAGGAACAATTAATAAAGAAATCGTAATAGACTCAGACCTAAATCACAAGATTGATAGCTTGCAAGCTTTGATTTTACTAAAACAGCTAAAATTTTTAAAGAGCAAAATTCGCAAAAGAATCCAAAATGCCAGATACTACGAAAACGAATTGACTTCAAAAGTGATTAAGCCAAAATTTTTTTCTGATTTTAGACATGTTTATTATACTTACTCAATTATAGTAGAAAAAAGAAAAGAACTAATTAATTATTTGAACAAACACGGTATTGAAACTAAGGTTCAACATCCATATATCATTTCTGATCACCCAGACTTAAAAAACAAATATAATAAAAATTTAAAACAATCAAAATACATCGCTGATAGAATTTTAAGTATACCTGTGCATGAAAAACTAAGAAAAAACCAATTAAAGTACATTGTAAAAAAAATAAATCTTTTTTATAAAAATGTTTAAGAATTATATAAAAGTACAAAAAATAATTTCTACAAATAACAAAAAAAAATTAATTTTATCGTTATTCGTAAAGTTTTTGGTTTCTGTAACAGAAATGTTATCAATTATTTCTTTTATTCCTTTTTTATCTTTAGTTGCAAATAAAGAAGATTTTTTGAAGAACTCATATATTTTAAAATTAGTCGAAAAATTTCAGCTTGAGGAAACAGAAATATATTTATTCTTAATTTTAGTACCTTTGATTTTAATTATTTTTCTTAATTTATTAAGACCATTTTCTGTTTGGTACTCAAGCAAAGTTAATAGTTTAATTTGGATAAAGCTAACATCTGATTTATTTAATTATTATTTAAATAAAGAATACCTGTACCACGTTGAAAATGGTAGCAATGTTTTATTAGAAAAACTTTTACAAAGATCAAACTCAGCTATCGCTGGTGTAGTTTTTCCAGTTTACGAAATCTTAGGATGCATTTTTTCGTCAATATTTATTGTTGCAATACCAATTATTTACAACCCTTTTATAGCCGTAATTTCTTTATTTGTAATTGCGATTTTATATGCAACTTTATATAAATTTTTTAGAAATAAAATAATTGAATACGGTAAGTACAGTCCACAATTTTCAAAAGAAACGTATAAGTTGGTGGAAGAATCGTTTAAATCTTATAAGGATATAAAGATTAAAAATAATCAAAATTTTTTTTTAAACCAATTTTTGAAAAGAGCAAAAAAATATCAAAATAATGCTGTAAATTTTGACTTTTTTTCTTCTACTCCAAGAGCTGTAACGGAAATATCCGCGTTTAGTTTTGCTTTAGTAGCTACACTTATTTTATTAATAAATTCAAATTATCAATTAAACCAAACTGTAATTGTACTTGGAGTTTATTTACTTGCTACACAAAGACTTGTTCCAGTGATACAAAACTTTTTTTCGCATTATTCAAAAATTAAATTTCACGAGCAAGCATTTAATTTAATGTATGATGATTTGGTTAAATCAAATACTTATAATTTTTCATTAACAAAAGGCGAGTCTATATCAAGCTTAAACCCAAAACTTATAAAATTCGATAAAATTAAATTTTTATATCCCAATAATGAAAGATTTAAATTAGAGATATATAATTTTGAAATTAAAAAAGGAGATAAGATTGGAATTACAGGAAAATCAGGATTTGGAAAATCAACTTTTTTAAATATGTTAAGTGGTTTGTTAATTCCTAATGAGGGAGAAATACTAATTGATCAAGTTAAACTCGATAAAAACAATATCAGATCATTTCAAAAAAGTATAAATTACGTTCCTCAAAATGTATTTATATTAAATGATACAATTAAAAAAAATATTGCTTTTGGATTAGATGACAAATTCATAGATGAAAATAAAGTTAAAGAATCAGCTTATCACGCGGGAATAAGCCAATATATTGAAAAAGAATTGGATCAAGGCTATGAAACTATCGTAGGTGAAAATGCAATCAAATTGAGCGGTGGCCAACGTCAAAGAATTGGATTGGCAAGAGCATTTTATGAAGATAAGGAAATATTAATTTTAGATGAGGCAACTAATTCATTAGACAAAGACAAAGAGCTAGAGATAATGGATAAAATCATGAATCAAAAAGAAAAAACAATTATTTTTGTCTCACATAACTCAAATATACTTAGTAAGTTTAATAAGGTTATTAAATTTGATAAAGGAGTTTTAAAAAATTAAATATGATCAATAACAAAGTAATTTTAGTAACCGGAGGCACAGGTTCATTCGGATCAGTTTTTGTTGAGTATCTTCTAAAAAATTACAAACCAAAAAAGATTCTTATTTTTAGTAGAGATGAACAAAAACAATTTTTAATGGAAAAAAAATTATTTAAGTATAAAAAAAAATTACGTTTTTTTATTGGCGATGTCAGAGATTTAAATAGAGTAGAATTTGCGACAAAAAATGTTGATTTGGTAATCCACGCTGCGGCTATGAAACATGTTCTAATAGCGGAATATAATCCTTTTGAAGTAGTAAAAACAAATATTATCGGTGCTCAAAATGTTATTGATGCGTGCTTAAAAAATAATGTTAAAAAAATAGTTGCTCTATCAACTGATAAAGCTTCATCACCAGTCAATATTTACGGAGCTAGTAAATTAACATCTGATAAACTTTTTATAGCAGCGAATAATTACGCAGGAAAAAATAAAAATATTTTTTCAGTTGTAAGGTATGGAAATGTTTTAGGCAGTAAAGGATCAATTTTGCCTTTGTTTTTAAAAGGAGCAAAAAAGAAATTAATTACTATAACAGATAGAAGAATGACAAGATTTAATATTACTTTAAATGAGAGTGTGAATTTAGTAATTAGAGCAATTAATACTATGGTGGGAGGAGAAATATATGTTCCAAAAATTCCTTCGTTTAAAGTAACAGATCTTGCTAAAGCTATCTCCAATGTTTCTAAAATCAAAATAATCGGAATAAAACCAGGAGAAAAGATTCATGAAGAATTAATTTCAATTCATGAGTCTAAAAATACAATCGAATTTAAAAATCACTTTGTTATAGTTTCAAATTCAGAATTTTTTTTCTGGAATAAATCTAATTACCTTAAAAAATTTGGTGGAAAAGCCTGTAGCGATAATTTTAGTTATAATAGTGATAATAATAAAAACAAATTAACAATTTCATCACTTAAAAAAATATTAAATCAAGAAATTAAAAAATTTGATTATAAATGAAAATCCAAAAAAAAAAGATAGGCGATAATCATCCAACTTTTTTTATTGCAGATATAGCAGCTAACCATGATGGTGATTTAAATAAAGCTATAGATTTGATTCATTTGTCTGCTGAAAACGGTGCTGACGCTGCTAAATTCCAACATTTTAAAGCAGACACAATTGTAAGTGATATTGGATTTAGGAGATTAAATAAAAAAAAATCACACCAAGCATCATGGAAAAAAAGTGTATATGAAGTCTATAAGGATGCATCAATAAATTTAAAATGGACTGAGAAACTTAAAAAAGCATGTGATGACAGTGGAATTGTTTTTTTTACAAGCCCATATGACTTAGATTTAGTTGATTATGTAAATAAATATGTTCCAGCATTTAAAATTGGTTCAGGCGACATAACTTACATTGAAATAATTAAAAAAATAGCTAGTAAACAAAAGCCAGTTATTTTAGCTACTGGAGCTGCAAGTTTAAAAGATGTTGACAGAGCTGTGTCGGAGATAAGGAAAATGAATAAACAGCTTTGTATAATGCAGTGCAATACAAACTACACTGCAGAAAATGATAATTTCAATTATCTTAATTTAAATGTACTTAAAGCTTACAAAAAAAAATTTCCAGGTATAGTACTTGGGTTAAGCGATCATACACCTGGACACTCAAGTGTTTTAGGTGCTATCGCTTTAGGCGCAAGAATGGTTGAGAAACATTTTACTGATAATAACAATAGAATAGGACCTGATCATAAGTTTTCTATGAACCCAAGTTCATGGAAAGAGATGGTAGATAGAAGTAGAGAATTAGAAAGAAGTTTAGGAGATGGAAATAAAAAAGTTGAGAGAAATGAACTAGAAACAGTGGTTTTGCAAAGAAGAGCAATTAGAGCAAAAGCAAAATTAAAGAAAGGCGATAAAATTAGTTACAATAATTTAATTAGTCTCAGACCATGTCCAAGAAAAGGGATAATGCCTTTTGAGATAAAAAAAATAATTGGAAGAACCTTAAAAAATAATATTGAAAAAGGTGACCTGATTAAATGGACAGATCTAAAATCGTAACGATAGTACCTGCCTACAACGAGGAGAAAACAATTTTTGAAGTAGTAAATAGCTTACAAAAATTTACAGATGTGATTGTTGTAGATGATTATAGCACTGATAAAACAAGTAAATTAATCAATAAATTGAAAATCATTGTGATAAAGAATCTTAAAAATGAAGGTTATGAAAAATCAATTTATTTTGGTTTATTAAAGGCTAAAAGATTAAACTATGATTATGCAATTACTTTTGATGCTGATGGACAACATAAAGCAGAAGACATAAAAAAGTTTATCGAGAAGATCGAACAAGGTTATGATTTAATTTTAGGCAATAGATTAAGGGTAGACCGACTTTCAGAAAAACTAGGTAAAATATTATTTTTTAAATCTTGGGGAGTGAAAGATCCTTTTTGTGGATTTAAATGTTATAAATTAGATAAATTTTCTAATTTTAATTATTTTGAAAGATATGCTTCAGTAGGAATAGATTTATCATTATCATATATTCGAAATAATTTTAAATTTATAAATATTGACATAGAAATTTTTAAAAGAACTGGAAAATCAAAATTTGGTAATATTTTCAAAGGAAATTACAAAATTTTTAAATCTATATTCCTTAGTTACTTTTATCATTAAATATGAAAATAATTTCCTCGAATAAAAATCTTACACCGGTTCAGATTGAAAAAATAAGAATAGGTCAAGTCAAAAAATTTTCAATAAAAGTTTCAGAAAAATTACATAATAAATTTAAAAAATTTTCTGGTGATAATAGTAAAATTCATAATGATTTAAATTTTTGTAAATATAATGGATATCCAAAGAAAGTAGGTTACGCTTTTTTATTAACATCAGCTTTATCAAAAATTTACGGGACTCTATTTCCTGGTGGAAATGAGCTTTGCTTGCACCAAACGTGTAATTTTAAAAGACCTTATTTTGTTAATGACACTCTGATGTTTAAAATCAAAGTTATTCAAGTTAATAAATCCTCTAAAATTATAACCTTGAATACCGAAATTATTTGTTCAGAGAAGATTATTTTTGAAGGTCAATCCGTTTTAAAATTAAGTTTAAAACTGTAAATGAGTAATCAAACATATAATTTTTTTAAAAAAAAAATTAAGAGTGGGTTATCTAGGTATGTTAAGAAAGATTCAATAGTAAATTGTGAGTTTGATCTAGCAAAATTTAATCAAATTGCGAAAATTTCTAAAAACAAAAATCAATTTATTAAATTTTTTTTAGATATTTTTTTGGAATTAATAGGAAAAAAGGGAACATTGATTATACCAGGTTTTTCTTATAGTTGGGGAAAAAATAAAAAAAAAAAAATTTTTCATCCAGAAAAAACAAGGCCTGAAGTTGGTATTTTACCAGACTATCTTCTTTCAAAAGGCAAAGCTGTAAGAACTAAAGATCCGATGTTTTCATTTTTTATATTAGGCAACAATAAGAATTATTTTAAAGATATTGGTAACAATTCTTTTGGAAAAAAAAGTATATATGAAAAAATTTTCAAAAATAATGGTTTACTAGTTTCTTTTGGCTTGAATCAATTTGATCCCACATTTGTTAACTTTGTAGAGCAGTATTACAGTGAAAACATAAAAAAATTACACTATAGGTATTTAAAAAAGTTTACAGGAATTTTAATAGAAAAAAAAAGAAAAAATAAAAAAAGTTTTTATACTTTCTCTAGAAAAAGTAATTATCACTTTTCTTTTAATGGAAAAAAAATAGAGAAAAAACTTAAAAAATCAGGCAAACTCAAAAAGTTGAATTTATTAAAAAATGATATTTATATAGTTAAATCAAAAGATTTCTTTAATGCTGGTGTCGAAGGGTTAAAAAAAGATAAAAATTATTTCATCAAATTAATAAAATGATAAGCAATCTTGGATTAAAATTTTCTATAATTTCAAAAGAAAAGGGAAAATCAAAAGCTATTGTGACTAAAGACGAGTCTATATCTTTTGAAGAACTTAACAAAAGATCAGATATTTTGTGCCAGTGGCTGATTAGTAAAAAGTTCTCCCAAAATGATATAGTTTGCATATCTTCAGAAAAAAGCATTTTTAATTATTCGTTAATTATTGCTTTAATTAAATTAGGCATAACGTATGTTGTATTAGACAGAAAATCTCCTGTAAAAAGATTAAACAAGATAATTAATCAAATAAAACCAAAAGCAATAATATTAAAAGAAAACAAAAGTCTAAAAAACAAATTCAAAAAGACTTTTATTATTGGAAAAATTTTAAAAAAAAAAATATCAAACAAACAATTAATTTTTAGCTACCAATTAGTACCTTCTTCTTCTATTGCATATTTGATGTTTACTTCTGGATCTACAGGAGATCCAAAAGGAGTAGCGATAAGTCATTCAAAACTTCTTTTTTTTTCAGATTGGTGCAAAGAAAATTTTGATATAAAAAAAAATGATATTGGAACAAATTTAAACCCTTTATTTTTTGATAATTCTGTATTCGATATTTTTGGAATTTTGTTTAATGGCTCATGTTTAGTTGCACTTTCAAGAGAAGAGATATTGAACGCAAATGAAGCAGTTAAGTTTTTAAAAAAGAAAAAAGTTTCTATTTGGTTTAGTGTTCCTTCATTAATTACTTATTTTCAAAGATTTAAAACTTTTACAAAAAAAAAAATCCCAACCTTAAAAAAAATAATTTTCGGTGGTGAAGGTTTTCCAAAAAAAGATTTAAAAAAATTATATATAGATTTTAAAGGGAGTGCTAAGTTATATAACGTATATGGCCCAACCGAATGTACTTGTATTTGTTCTTCATACAAAATATCAGATTTTGATTTTACAAAAAAAGAACTAAGTAGATTTGCGCCTTTTGGAAAAAGATTAGCAAAAAATTTTAAATATCTAATCATTGGAAGAGATAATAAAGAGGTGAAAATTGGTCAAGTAGGAGAACTATTTATAGGAGGGGACAATGTAGGTAATGGATATTATCATTCACCCGAAGAAACAAAAACAAAATTTGTACAAAACCCTTTACACAAAAAATTTAATGATCTCTTTTACAAATCTGGAGATTTAGTTTATCAGGATAGAAATAGTAAATTAATTTATTTTTATTCGAGACAAGATAATCAAATTAAACTCAACGGGTACAGAATTGAATTGAATGAAATAGAGAACAATTTAAATTCAATTAAAGGTGTGAAAGAGTGTGCAGTAACGTTTGGTAATAAAAATAAAAAAAAAGAAATTACAGCTTGGGTTCATACAAAATTAAAATCAGATTTCATTATGCATCAAATAACAAATTTATTACCAAGTTATATGATACCCAAAAAAATAAATTTAATTAATAAGATACCTAAAAATTCCAACGGTAAAATTGATAGAAAGTATTTAGCAAAAAATTATTATGATAGAAAAAAAATTAATTGAAATACTCAAAACTTTAATAAAAAAAAAGATTAATTACAAAAAAGAAAAAAAATTAATTTCAAACGGCCATTTAGATTCTTTTTCAATTCTAATGCTTATTTCAAAACTTGAGAGTGAATTTAAGATAAAAATAAAATTAGAAAAAATTAATATAAATAATTTTAACTCCCTTAGACAAATAAAAAAAATTATCAAAGACAATGAAAAATAAAAAAAAAGATAAATTAATAAAGAACCTTTTCTCAAAACTGTGGCCAATTAATAGAAGTATTACTGGACCAGGTTTATTCAAAAGTCTACGGATTATTAAAAAAGAGGTTAAATTATTGAAGATAAAAAAAATTAAGTCTGGTACAAAAGTATTTGATTGGGTTATACCTAAAGTTTGGAATGTATCTGAAGCATGGATAAAAGATGAGAAAGGTAAAAAAATCCTAGATTTCAAAAAAAACAATTTACACTTAATGGGATATTCTTCCCCTGTAAATAGATTGGTAACTTATAAGAAAATGAACAAACATTTATTTTCCTTAAAAAAACAACCTAATGCTATTCCTTATGTTACCTCATACTATAAAAAGAACTGGGGTTTTTGCATAAAAGATAATGAAAGAAAAAAGATAAATAAGAAAAAAAAATACCATGTTTTTATAAATTCTAAATTTTCAAAAGGATCAATGAATTATGGAGAAGTTTTCTTGAAAGGAAGGTCAAAGAAAGAAATTTTATTTTCTACCTATCTTTGCCATCCTTCCTTAGCAAACAATGAGCTTTCAGGCCCTATATTGGCAACTTTGATTTATAAATGGCTAGTGAAAAAAAAAAGATATTATTCTTATAGAATTATTTTTATTCCCGAAACAATAGGTTCAATAGCATACTTAAACAAAAACTTACAAAATCTAAAAAAAAATATTATTGCTGGATTTGTGTTATCTTGCGTAGGCGATGAAAAATCTTACTCTTATATGCCATCAAGAAATGGGAATACTTTATCAGACTTACAAATTAAAAATGTGTTTAAAAAAAATAAAATAAAGTATAAAAAATTTAGTTGGCTAGATAGAGGAAGTGATGAAAGACAATACTGCGCTCCAGGAGTTGATCTACCTGTTGCAAGTTTGATGCGTTCAAAATATGGAACATACAAAGAATACCATACATCTTTGGATACCTTTGAAAATGTGTTAACAGAAAAAGGTTTAAGAGAAACTTTTAAACTTTATAAAGAAATAATTGAAAATATTGAAAAAAATTTATATCCATCTGCCCTTAATAAATGTGAGCCGTTTATGACAAAGTACAAACTTTATAAAACTGTAAGTATAAAAAATTCTTATTTAAAAAAAGGAAATTTATTATTGAACTTATTGACATATTCTGATGGAACAATTAGTGCAAAAGATATAGCAAGAAAAATTAAGATAAATTACAATGAAGTTTTAAAACAAATCGCCTTTCTTAAAAAAATCAAATTACTTGAATTATAGATGTTTCACAAAGATTGGAATAAAGTTTATAAAGAAAAAAAACAAATAATACATTGGCCATGGGATAATTTAATCTCAAACTTTAATATTTTTTTTAAAAATAAAAAAAAATAAGAGTTTTAGAATTGGGATTTGGAACAGGTGGTAACGCATTATTCTTTCTAAGCAATGGAATAGACTATTATGGAATAGAAGGTAGTATTCATGCTGTAAATATAGCTAAAAAAAAATTTCCTAAAAAAAAAAATAGATTTATTTGTCAGGATTTTACAAAAAAATTGAAGTTTAAAAAAAAATTTGATTTGATTTTTGATAGAGGTTCGATTACCCACAACCAAGATCAAGAAGTTAAAGTTATTATAGATCAATCTTATAATTTATTAAAAAAGAATGGATATTTTTTTGGAATAGATTGGTTTTCAAAAAATCACTATATGAGTAATAAAGGAACTGTTTTTAGCAAAGATAAAAATACAAAAATATTTAAAAACGGACCATTAAAGCAAGTTGGCCAAGTTAATTTTTTTTCTAAACAAAGATTAAAATATTTTTTTAAAAAATTTAAATTAATTAAAATAGAAGATAAAATTAAAAAAGTTATAATTAACAACAAGACTCAACAAAAGATTGGTTTCTACAATATAATTACAAAAAAATTAAAATAATGGATAAAAACTATTCAATTATTGGTGCCGGCATTACTGGTTGCGCATTAGCAATTTATTTAAAAAAAAAACTTAATAAAGATGTTACACTTTACGAAATATCATCAAAAGTAGGAGGAGTTTTAAGAGATCTAAACTTTAATAATGAAAAATTTTTCAACGGTGTTCAATATTTATCTAATGATAAAACATGGATTAATTTTGTTACTAAAGATAAAGACTTTAAAAATATTTTTTGGTCTTTTCAGGATAATTGTGGAAGTTATACATCATTTGAAGGTGAGGAGATTTATTCTTCTGAATTTCCTTGTCCTGTTTTTAAGTCGAAAATAGACTTAAATAATTTAAGAATTTTAAAACCAGCTAAAAACTTAACTGAAAGGATAAATCTTTATCCTAAATCAATAGCAGAACATTTAATGAAATGGCTAAAAAAATATGGAATTAATACAGATTTATTAGCAAGTAAATGTGCATCAAATGGTTTAATGTTGAATAAAATACTCTTAAAAAATAATAATTTATCAGACATTAAAAATTTAAAAAAAAATAATAAGATATTTGATGATCTCTATGGCTTACCTAGAAAAGAATTAAATTATCCTAAAATTAATGTTTTAGTACCAAAAGAAGGATACGATATTTTTTTTTCTAAAATCGAAAATTTCTTAAAAAGGAATGGAGTAAATATACATTTAAATTCATCAATCAGGCCTAAATGGGAAAATAATAAGCTGATAGCAAAAAAATTTTCGGAGAATATAAATGCACAAAAAATTATTTGGACAGCTAATCCAACAAAATTAATTGAAAGCTATAACTTAAAAAAAATAGACTCATATCCATTGTTTATTAAAACCTTTACATCTAATTTAGAAATAGACTTAAAGAAACTTTTTTATATAAACATATTTTCACATGAATTAGATATTTTTAGAGTTTTCATACACAAGATAGGCGATAAATCTAAAATCACATTTGAATGCTTTGATCAAATCACTGATATAAAAAAGGATTTAAAAAAGATAAATCAAATTTTTTTAAAATTTGGTTATGACATAAAATTAAAAAATAATATGGAATTTCATTTAAAAAGACAAAAAAAATTTTTTTTACTTTCTTTAAATGATGAAAAAATCTTCGAAAACTTTTTTAAAAAAACAAAAAATTCTAATTTGGTACATGGGGCTTGGGATGAGTATTATAGAGAAAAAAAGATTAATACTGCGATCAAGTCTCTTTAATATTAAATGTTGAAAAAAAAAATTAGTATTATTATCCAGGCTAGATTAGGTTCAACAAGATTTCCAAAAAAAATTATGAGCAAGGTATTGAAGAAACCTTTAATACTTATTTTAATTGAAAGATTAAAAAGATGTAAAGAAATTGATGATATAATTGTTGCTATTCCCGATAATAAAAATAATGATCCTTTATTCAAATTTCTCAAAAAAAATAAAGTTAAAATATTTAGGGGTTCTGAAAAAAATACACTTAAGAGATATTATTTTGCCGCAAAAAAAAGTAAAAGTGATTATATCGTGAGAATTACTTCGGATTGTCCTTTAGCTGATCCTCTTCTTGTTGATAATCATGTCAAATTATTTATAAAAAATAAACCGGATTATTTAAGTAATAATTTATCTCTTTCTTTTCCACATGGTTTTGATTTAGAAATATTCTCTTTTAATGCATTATCTATCGCTTTTAAAAATGCAAGATCTAAATATGAAAAAGAACATGTAACTCCTTTTATAAGACGACATAAAAAATTTAAAAAAATGAATATTTTATTAAAAGAAAATTTTTATTTTTTAAGATTAACATTAGATTACAGAGAAGATCTTAAGGTAATTAGGAAGGTTTTAAATCATTTTAAAAATAAAATGTTTTATCTTGAGGATATAATTAAATTGTACAAAAAAAAAAAGACTTATTTTTCATACAATCAATTTTTAAAAGCTAAGGAAAATAAAAAAACTCAATTACCAAAAAGTTCTTTTATAGAAAAAGTATATTAATATCATTTTATGATAAATATTTTTAAAAAAAAATTCTTATTCCGCCCTTACCCGAAAGTTGATTTAGTATTATTGGATGATAATTGCTCAAATTTAAATTTTGATTTTTTAAAATTTAAGACTATTAGATCTGATGAAATAAACCTATTTCACTTAGTAGTAGCTTTTTATAAATTTATCTTTTCTTTTAATAATTTAAAATTTAAGGATGTTTATTTTATTGAAATTATAAATAAATTAGATCCAAAAATTGGCTTAGGCTGCGACGTAAATTGGAGGATTTATAAATTTGTAAAATATTTTTCTGAAAAAAAAAGTATTATATATCAGTTTGGATTTTATAATTTTAAATATATAGAGCAATTTAAAAAAAATATTTTAAAATTTACAAATACAAAAAAAATAAAATGTGATTATTTCTTTATTTGGGATAAAAAATTTAAAGATTATTTTTATTATTTTAATACTAACTTTATTGTTAATGGCTCTACGAGAAGTAATGAAATAGAAAAAAGAAAAATTAAAAAGAAGTATGATATTATGTATGTTTCATCTTTTAGACATCCCGTAAAATCATATTATGGTACCAATAAACATTATCTTACAATGAACGTATCAGACTCGATGAGTTCTTATGTATTAAATATTCTAGATAATCTTCAAACCAAGGAAAAACTTAAGATATGCTTAGCTTTAGCATCAAATAGAAAAGAGAAATTAAAAAAAATAAGTTCTTTTCATGAAATTGATTTTATTAAAAGAGATTTGAAAAACTTTATTATTGAAAAAAAAAATTCTTATGATTTGGCATCAAAGTCAAATTTGATAGTTACGACTCATTCAACTCTTGGGGTAGAGTTATTAGCAAGAGGCCACAAAGTTTTGTTCATAAATCCTGACTATTTTTTTTACGATGAAGATATTTTAAAAAATTTTAAAAATTTTTTTCATATCACTTCCTCAAATAAAAAAGTTATATCAAAATCAATTATGAATTTACTTAAATTCTCTGATAAAAAATGGAAAAATAAATTTTCAAAAGCTTCATTTAACATTCCTTACGATGAGAAGAATAAAATTCTCAAGAGTTTATTGATAAAACTTTTATAGCTTAAATCCACAATGAAAAATAAAAAAAAATTACTAGTCTTAGGTGGTACTGGCTTTATTGGATATCATTTAATAAAAAAATGTAAAAAAATTGGTTGGGATGTTGTAAGTGTATCTAAAAAAAAACCCTCAAAAGAAAAGTATATATCAGGGACCACGTACATATTTGATGACCTACAAAAAAAAAATATATTTAAAAAATTAAATAAAAAATACGATTATATCGTTAATGCTTCTGGATATATAAATAATAATAGTAAAAAAAAATATTTAAACAATCACTTTCAAATAACAAAAAAAGTATTTACTCACTTTAAAGGTAGCAAAATCAAATCATTTATTAATATTGGCACTAGTGCTGAATACGGTGGTGAAGGCTCACCTCAAAATGAGAGAACTAAATGTACTCCAAAATCGAAATATGGAAAAGATAAACTTAAATGCACACTATTTCTGATGAAAATGTACAGAATGAAAAAATTTCCCTCAATTATCTTTAGAGTATATCAGGCTTATGGACCTCTTCAAGAAACTAATAGGCTCATACCAATTGTTGCTAAAGCGTGCGCTCTAAATAAAAGATTTAATTGTTCTGATGGAAAACAATTAAGAGACTTTATTTTTATTGATGATTTAGTTAATGCAATCATTAAAGCTCTTAAAAATAAAAAAGCTATTGGAAATATTTTTAATATTGGGAGTGGTAAAAAAATTTCGATAAAGCTGATTATTCAATTTATCCAAAAATACTTTAATATGGGAGTGCCTGTTTTTGGAACGATAAAACTTAGAAGCGATGAAAGTAATGCAATTTACCCAAATATTTCAAAAGCGAAAAAAATTTTAAGATGGAACCCCAGCAATAATTTTAAAAAAGGATTAATTAAAACTTTAAAGTTTTATAAAAGAAGATATAAGCCAAAGTAATTTTACTAAATGAAAAAAAATAAAAAAAAAGTTATCGCAATAGTTCCTATTAAAAAAGTTTCAAAAAGAGTAAAGGGAAAAAATTTTAAAAAAATTTCGGGAAAGCCTCTGTACAGATATTTACTTGATAAATTGTCTAAGACTAATTTTGATGAAATTTACGTTGACAGCGATAGTAAAATAATAAAAAAATATTGCAAAGAAAAGGGATACAACTTTATTCAAAGAATTCCCAAATTAGCAAAGGATAATGCCAACGGCAATGATTTAATTAACTATCATCAAAAAATAATCAATGCAGACTTTTATTTTCAACTTTTTATTACCTCTCCATTACTTAAAATAAAAACAATAAATGATTGTATAGAAATCTTAAGACGAGAAAAAAAAATTGATTCTATACTAACATCGCAGTCAATTTACACTTGGTATTGGTTTAAAAAAAAACCAGTAAATTATAACCCTAAAGTATTACCAAGAAGCCAAGACGCCCATCCAGTAGTAGTTGAAACTACAGGTCTTTACGGTATAAAAAAAAAAGCACTTCAAAGACGAAAATGTAGAATAGGATATAGCCCTTATTTTTACAATGTTTCTCAAGAAGAATCATTAGATCTAGATAATAAAAAAGATTTTGAATATTTAAAATTTTTATTAAAAAAGAATTAAATGAAAAAAATTAAAATTTTTTGCACATTAGGGCCTTCATCACTTAATCCAAATTTTTTAAGACAAATAAAAGGTAAAATAGATCTAATCAGATTAAACATGTCTCATGTTAAATTAAATGAGCTAAAAAAAAATATAAACTTTATTAGAAAATTTACTAAAACTGCTATATGTATAGATACAGAGGGTGCTCAAATTAGAACTAAAGTAAATTCAAAAAAATTTTATAAACAAGGCCAAAAATTAAGAATTTTTAACAAAAAAAAAATCAAATTATACCCTCCAGATGTTTTTTATAAATTAAAAGTTGGTGATATTTTGGAAATAGGATTTGAAGGTCTATGTTGTAAATTAATAAAAAAAAATAATAAAGAAATTGTTACAAAAGTTCTAAAAAGCGGGTTTTTAGAAGGAAACAAGGGTGTATATGTTTCTAATAGGAATATAAAACTTAATTTTATTACCAAAAAAGACGAAGCTGCAATAAAAATTGGAAAGGAGATGCGTATTAAGAATTATGCGTTATCTTTTGTAAATAATAAAGAAGATATAATTAAATTTAATAAAATTCTTCCAAAAGAAAATAAAATTTTCAAAATAGAAACAAAGGCTGCGATGAAAAATTTAAAAGATATAATTCGTTACGGAAATCAATTTTTAATAGATAGAGGTGATCTATCTAAAGAAATTCTAATAGAACAAATTCCAATAGCTCAAAGAAAAATACTTAATATTGCTAAGAAAAAAAATAAGCGAGTTTATATAGCTACAAATTTCCTAGAAAGTATGATTTTACATAGTTATCCGACTAGAGCAGAGGTGAATGACATTTTTAATGCTTTAGAATTAGGAAGTAGCGGTATTGTTTTAGCAGCGGAGACCGCTATTGGTAAATATCCCTTAGAATGTATTAATTTATTAAAAAAGATTATAAAAACTTTTAAATTTTATAAAAAAAATAATCCAAAACAATATGGATAATTAGCATTAAATAAACAGGACTCTCTTTTAAAATTAATGAAACAAAAAAAAAAGATAATATTAATAATGGGCCTTGCAGGATCAGGTAAAAGTACATTAGCAAAAAAACTAAAAAAAAAACTTAATGGAGAATGGATCAATGCTGATAGAATAAGATCTAAATATAATGATTGGGATTTTTCGAAAAAAGGAATTTTAAATCAATCATTAAGAATGAAAAAAGAAGCACAAACTTCAAAAAAAAAATTTGTAATTACAGATTTTATTTGCCCATATAAAAAAGGTAGAAATATATTAAAACCAAATTATATAATCTGGGTTGATACAATAAAAAAATCGAGATTTAGAAAAAAAAGATTAGAAAAAGTTTTTGAACCCCCAATTAATTACGATATTAAAGTAACAACAAAAGATAGTAACTTTTGGAGTAAAATTATATCAAATAAAATAAAAGGTTATAATATGAAAATTTTAGTTACCGGTGGAAGTGGTTTCGTAGGTTCTCATGTTGCGGATGAATTAACTAATTATGGGCACGAAGTAATAATTTATGATTTATTAAAATCTAAATGGATCAAAAAAAATCAAAAACTTGTGAGAGGAAACATTACGGATAAAAAAAAATTATCAAATTTAATTCGTAAAGTAGATATAGTTTACAATTTTGCAGCTTTAGGAGACTTAGATAAGGCAAGAGTTATGCCATTGGAAACAGTAAATTATAATATTTTTAGCTTAGTTAATATGCTCAAGCTCTCAAAAAAATTTAATATTAAGAGGTTTGTTCAAGCGAGCTCAGTATATGCTAATAGTGAAGAAGGAGGTTTTTATGGAAGAAGCAAAAGAGCTGCAGAAGAATACATGGTTGAGTTTGATAAAATTTTTAATCTACCGTTTACGATTCTAAGATTTGGTTCACTTTATGGACCTAGAGCAGATAACAATAATGGAATAAAAAAACTTATTAAATCAGCTAAAATAAAAAAAAAAATAATCTACCGAGGTAATAAAATGGCTGTTAGAAGATATATTCATGTAGAAGATGCAGCTAAACTAAGTGTGCAAATTTTATCCTCTAAATATAAAAATAAAATTTTAACAATTACTGGTAAAAAAAGTATTAAAGTTTATAATTTAATGAAATTTTTATCAAAAAAATTAAAATTAAAAAACAAAAGCAATTTATTTTTGAACGAAAAAAATACAGCTCATTATATAGATAAACCTACTCCTTTGCTAAGAAAAAGCGGAACAAATATATTTTTGAAAAAAGAAAAAAATTTTAAAGAAAGTATATTAAAACTTTTAAAATAAATGCAAAAAACACTCATAGATAAATTTAGAAAAAAACTAAAAAATGGGAAATTTACTATCGGAGGATGGATGCAAATTTGTGATCCGAGTATTGCAGAAATTATGAGCAATTCAAATTATGATTGGATTACTTTTGATATGGAACATGGCTCTTATTCTATTAAGGACTTAATTAACTCCGTAAGAGCTGTAGAGTTAAACAAAAAACTAAAATTAGCAAGATTGCCAAATAAAAATTTAGAAATCTGTGCACAAGTTTTAGACGCTGGATGTGATGGGATAATCGTTCCAAATATTAAAAATAAAAAAGAATTACTTAAAATTAGAAATAGTATTTATTTTCCGCCAGCAGGGCAAAGAGGTGTGGGATTCTCAAGAACTAATATGTATGGAAAAAATTTTAAACAAGCTATGAAAATTAAAGTAAAGCCAATTTTGGTAGCAATGATTGAAAATATCGAGGGAATGAAAAATTTAGAAGACATTTTAAGCGTACAAGGTTTAGATGTTATTTTAGTTGGCCCATATGACTTATCAAGCTCACTAAAAATTACTGGAAAGTTTAAACATCCTCTTTTTAAAAGAGCTATCAAACAAATTATAGATAAAACAAAAAAGAAAAATACTGCTTTAGGTATCCATGTTCTTCAAACATCCATTAAAGAGGTTAAAGCTCAATTAAAAAGAGGTTTTAAATTTATTCCTTATGGTACTGATGCTCTTTTACTGAATAAATCTATAACTAACTCTTTCAATTCGTAATGAAAATTATTGCAATTATTCCAGCAAGAATGGCAAGCAGTAGATTTCCAGGTAAACCAATGAAAAAAATTCATTCTATTCCAATGATTGGACATTGCTATATCAGAACATCAATGAGCAAATTATTAACAGATTGTTACGTTGCAACTCCAGATCAGCTTATAAAAAATTATATAAGCTCAATAAATGGGAATTCTGTAATGACATCACATAAGCATGAAATGTGCCATGACAGAGTTGTTGAAGCAGTACAAAAAATTGAAAAAAATAAAAATATCCAATATGACATTATTTTAAATGTTCAAGGAGACTTACCAATGGTGTTCCCAGACATGGTTGACTCACTGATTAAACCTTTATTAAAAAATAAAAAAGTCGAGACAACAACTATGATTGATCCAATTTTAGAAAATAAGGATTTTTTTGACCCTAACAGGGTAAAAACAGTAATAGATAAAAATAAAGATCTTATTTTTGTTTCGAGAGAACCTATACCATCAACTAAAAAAACAAAAAAAAATTTCAAAAAATTTAAACATGTTGCAATTAGAGCTTATAAAAGAAATTTTTTTAAAAAGATTTCAAAATTAAAATTAACCCCAATTGAAAGAATCGAGGGTATAGATGAATTAAGAATATTAGAACATGGTTTAAAAATCAGAACAGTTTTTACAAGAAGAATCACCGAAACAGTTGATACTAAACATGATTTAAAAAAAGTAACAAAAATGATGGTCAAAGATATTTTATTAAAGAAATACAAAAAAAAATATTCTCAAAATTGAAAGTGAATTTTAAAAAAATTCAAGGTTTTCTTAAAAACTTAAAAAACAAAGGGGTAGACACAGGTCTTAGCTCTTTATGTTATTTTTCCTCATCTGAAATGACATTAGGACATCATTTTTTTATAAAAAAATTTCTTAAATTTAACTACGTTTTTAAATATTTATTTTTTTACCTAAAACAATTTTTTTCAATTTATGATGCTTATGGTTTTACTTTATCAAAGGGTGAAAATTTTAATCAAAAGAAAATATATATTACTTGGGGTTTTAAAAAAGATTTTGACTCAAAAGGTAATATCACAGACCAGTACTTTAGAATAAGTTCTCATGATAGAAATATTCTTTGGATAGTACTTTATGTTGACAAAGAATTACCTAAAAAAATCGGCGAAAATATAATTTTAATTTCAAACCTGAATTCAAATAAAAAAACAAGATTTTTTCTTAGTTTTTTTTATTTATTTAAAATTTTTTTTGATAAAAAATTTAATTTTAGAAAAATATTCCATGAATTATCTTATCCATCTTTACTCGCTGAAAATTTATTCAAAAAATTAAAATATAAAGTTGATGCTAATAAAATTCAGAAAATTTTTATGCCTTATGAGGGTCAACCCTTCCAAAATTTTATTCCACAACAATTCAAGTATATTAATAATAGTATTAAAATATATGGTTACGTATCACATAATTTACCAAATAGCTTTGAAATGATTTATAGAAATGGATGTCCAGATATTCTATTTTTTCAAAGTAAAGATCAAATTAAACATTTTTCAAAAAATTTAGGTTGGAACAAAAAAAAATTAAAACTTATTAATTCCCTTAGATTAAAAAAAGAGAAAAAAAATAAATTGTCAAATAAGATATTTTTTTCAAATCATTTATCAAATGTAAAAAATTTATCTAAAAATTTTGATAAATATTTATCAACAAAAAAAAATTATTCCATTCCAAAGCTTAATATAAACATTCATCCTCGAAGCTATAATATTCCTTTACAAAATGAATTAAAGAAGAATTTTGAGAAAATTATAATCAAGAATAAAAAAAAATTTTCATCAAGTGTAAAAAAGGATTTATCTCTGGTTATAGGTCTTACCTCGACACCAATTTATCTTTTAGCACATGGAGTAAAAGTTGTTCATATTGTAAATAAAAGTTTTTTTCACAGCTATAATACAAAATATTGGCCAAACCTAAAAACAAAAAAAATAAATGATTATATTTTTGAATATTCTCCTAGAAAAAATAAAAAAGTTTTGTATTTAAGTAAAAAAAATAAGTCAAATTTACTATTGAATTGTTTAAACAAGTGATAATATTGTTATTTCTAATTAAAATTATTTATAAAAGTAATCAGATTTAGATGGAAAAAAGTCAATAGATTAATATTCTGAAAATTATGGACAAACGAAAATATCTTGAGAAATATTTTACTGACTTAAGAAGTATTATGAATTTTGACGAAGAAAAAATTCAAAACTTGATTAGCGTAAGTGAAATTCTTTTAAATGCAAACAAAAATGGAAAAAAAACATTAATTTTTGGCAATGGTGGAAGTGCTGCAATAGCAAGTCATTTTAGTGTTGATATAACAAAAAATGCAAGAGTAAGGTGTGTAAACTATAATGAGTCAGATTTACTTACTTGTTTTTCTAATGATTTTGGATATGAGAGATGGGTCGAAAAATGTATTGAATACTACGGCGATAAAGATGACGTTGCTATATTTATTTCAACAGGAGGTAATTCCCAAAATATGCTAAATGGTGCAAAAAAAGCAAAAGAAAAAAAATTTAATAAGATCATTACTTTTACCGGCAACGAAAAAGAAAATAAACTTTCAAAATTGGGAGATATAAATTTTTGGATAGACAGTAAAGCATATAATTTAATTGAAAATGCTCATCAAGCCTTATTATTATCATTAGTAGATCTTATAATTGGAAAAAGTGATTACTCACCAAACTAATTCTTAAATTGAAAAAAAATAATTCTTTTTTAAAAAGTTACAAAAATTTACGAGTTCTTATTACTGGAACAACCGGTTTTAAGGGCGCGTGGTTATCATTTTGGCTAAATAAAATTGGAGCTAAAGTAATAGGTATAGCTCTTAAACCAGAAAAAAATTCAATACTCTTCAAAAGTCTTAAATTAGATAAAAAAATTCAACAATATTATTTTGATATAACAAATTTTAAGAAATTAAATGAAATAATAAAACTAAAAAAGCCAGATATTATTTTCCATTTAGCTGCACAATCAATTGTATCAAATAGTTTTAAAGATCCATTGAATACTTTTAAAACAAATATTTTAGGAAGCGCTAATGTATTAGAGTCTTTTAGAATAAATAAAATACCTAGTTTAGTTTATATCACATCTGATAAATGTTATCTAAATTTAGATAAAAAAAAAGAATATAAAGAAACAGATATTTTAGGTGGTATAGATAACTATTCATCTTCAAAAGCAAGTGCGGAAATTATTTTCTCTTCGTATTTTAATTCATATTTTGCAAAAGAAAAAAATATATCTTTAGTTAGTGTGAGGGCTGGAAATGTAGTTGGTGGCGGTGATATGAAGGCTAATAGGATCGTTCCAGATGTAGTTAAATCTTTGGTAAATGGAAAAAGATTAATTTTAAGAAATCCAAAAGCTACAAGGCCATGGCAACATGTTTTGGAACCTTTAAGTGGTTATTTATTAGTTGGACATAAACTTATAAATAAACAACTAAAAAATAATGTTTTGCCAAGTTGGAATTTTGGACCTAAAACAATAAATTGTAAGAATGTAGAATTTATAACAAAAATGATATTAAACAATTGGAAAAAGCCAAATTTTAAATTTAGCATTGAGGACAAAAAAAATTATCATGAGTCAAAATTTTTATCTTTAAATATTGGGAAAGCAAAAAAAGAATTAAATTGGGAACCAAGATTAAATTTAGTAGAGACTTTCGAACTGACTGTAGATTGGTATAAATTTTATTTTGAGAAAAAGAAAATTGAGCAGTTAACTAATCAACAAATTGAATTTTTTCTTAAAAAATAAATCATGGCAAATTGTAGAATCTGTAAAGGTAAACTTAATAAGATAGTCGATCTTGGAAAGATATCTTTAGTTGGAAATTTCTCAAAAAAACTAAAAAAACAAAAAAAATTCAAAATATCACTTAATTTCTGTATAGAATGTAAACATGTTCAAATAGCAGAAATATTAAATCCAAATTTATTGTTTAAAAAATATTTATGGGAAACAGGAGTTTCTGCCAGCAATATTAGTATAATTGAAGATATAATAAAAAAATTGCGAAAATTTGGTATTTCCAAAAAATCAAAAATTCTTGAAATAGCCAGTAATGATGGTTCGTTTATTAAACTTATCAATAAAAAATATAAATGCTTAGCAGTTGGGATAGATCCAGCAAATAATTTTAAAAAATTTTCCAAAAAAAAAAATATATTTTCAATTACAAATTATTTTAATTTTGATCAATCTATTAAAATTAAAAAAAGATTTAAGACTTTTGATTATATTTTTGCTAGAAATGTAATTGCTCATGTTCCAGATCCTAATAAAATATTTAAAGGTGTTAAAAATTTATTAACCGAAAATGGAAAATTTATATTAGAAGTCCCGCACCTTGATAATATTATAAGATTTAATCAATATGATAATATTTTTCATGAGCATATAGGATTTCATAGTTTAAAATCGATAATTGATTTATCAATCAAGCATAATTTAAAAGTTTTTGATGTTGAAAAAATTGACTCTCAAGGTGGTTCAATAAGATGCTTTTTGAGCAACAAAAACTCTTCAGAAAAAATTTCGAGAAGGGTTAAACTAGTGATAAACGAAGAACAAAAATTAGGTTTAAATTCCCCATCGAAATTGAAAAAGTTTAAATCAAGAATTATTTTACATATTAAAAGACTTAATAAATTATTACAAAAATTAAAAAAAAAAAAAAAAAGAATTTCTATCTACGGGGCCTCCGGAAAGGGACAGGCGTTGATGCAATTTTGTAATATAAATAAAAAAATTATTGATTATGTTTTTGATAAAAGCAAGTTAAAACAGGGCTGTTTTACTCCTGGAACTCAAATAGAGATTAAAGATCCATCTGACATTAAAAAAACAAATATTCAATATTTATTATTACTCTCTTGGAATTTAAAAAAAGAAATAATTAAACAGGAAAAATATTTTATTCAAAACGGGGGAAAATTTATATTACCTTTTCCGTCACCAAAAATTATAACAAAATGAAAGTAGTAATTTTAGCAGGGGGGTTTGGTACACGATTATCAGAATATACCGATACCATTCCTAAACCTATGGTACCTATTGGCGGAAAGCCAATGATAGAGCATATAATGGATATTTACTCAAAATTTGGACACAATGAATTCTATATAGCGCTTGGTTACAAAGGTGAGGTAATAAAAAATCATTTTAATAATTTTAAAAATAAGGATTGGAAAATAAATCTTATTGATACAGGATCAGACACATTCACAGGAGGTCGATTAAAAAGAATGGAAAAATATTTTTCTAATGAAAATTTTTTACTTACCTATGGAGATGGTATTTCTAATATTGACATAAATGCTCTTATCAAATTTCATGATAGTCATAAAAAAATGGTTACTGTTTCTGCAGTAAGACCTCCAGCGAGGTTTGGGTCACTAAGTCTGGAAGGTTCGAATGTAGTAAAATTTCAAGAAAAGAAACAACTTGGTGAAAGTTGGATCAATGGAGGTTTTTTTGTAATGAATTCAAAATTTTTTAGTTTTTTAGATGGAGATAAAACTGTTCTTGAAAAAGACCCTTTAGAAAAAATAACTAAATTAAAAGAATTAAAAGCTTTTAAACATGAGGGATTTTGGCAATGTATGGATCATAAATTAGACAAAGATTATTTAGATCAATTAATCAGTGAAAAAAAAGCCCCTTGGATATGATGAAAAAAATTTGAGTTATTTTTTAACTGTCTTTTTTTTATTTAATGAAAAAGGTTAACTTTACTTATATAGAATCCAAAATTGAATTATTAGTTGAAATTAAAGACACCATAAATTTTATAAATGAAAAAAAATAAAAAACCTCTAATAAGCATTATAATGAACTGTTATAATGGAGAAGAATTTCTTAATGATGCAATCAAAAGTGTACTTTCACAAACCTATAAAAATTGGGAACTAATTTTCTGGGATAACCAATCAACAGATAATTCATTTAAAATATTAAAAAAATATAAAGATAAAAGAATTAAGTATTTTTATGCTAAAAAATATACAACTCTTTACGAAGCAAGAAATTTAGCAATAAAAAAATCAACAGGAAAATTTGTAGCCTTCTTAGATGTAGATGATGTTTGGCTTAGAAATAAACTTGAATTACAAATACCATATTTTAAAGAAAAAAAAATTGGATTGGTTTATTCAAATTTTTACATATTAAATAATAAGAAAAAAAAATTAGCCTTTAATAATTATTTACCGTCAGGAAAAGTAACTGCAAAAATAATAAAAAATTATCAAGTAGGTTTTTTAACTGTAATTTTAAGAAAGAGTTTTTTAAATAAAAAAAAATTATTTGATTTTAATTATAATTTGCTCTCAGATTACGATTTTATTCTCAATTTTTCATTAAAGCATGAATTTTACGCGTTAAACCAGCCATTGGCTAACTATAGAATACATGTAAATCAATTACAAAAGAGAGAAATGAATTCTCAAGCAATACAATTTTGTAAATGGTTCGAAAAAAAGAAAATTAGAGACAAATTCAAAAGATACGATTTGAGTTCTATCCATAAAAAATATGAATATTATTCTTTAATAAAAGAAATGAATAACTCAAAATTAAAATTATTTTTCAAAATTTTTAAAAAATTTTCTTTCAAAAATTTTTTAAAAATAAATGCGATCATATTTCTTCCTAAAAAATTTATATTTAAGTTAATAGATAATGTTTAATAAAAAGATTGATATAATTATGCCCAATTTTAATAAAGGTGAATTTCTTAACGAAGCAATAAATTCTGTTTTATCTCAAACATATAAAAATTGGAAACTATACATAATTGACGATCATTCGTCTGATACATCAAGTAAAATTTTAAAAAAATTCAAAAAAAATAAAAAGATTAAAATCTTTTTTTTAAGAAAAAATAAAGGGCCATCTTTTTGTAGAAATTTAGGACTAAAAAAATCAAAATCTAAATTTATTGCTTTTTTAGACTCTGATGATTATTGGAAAAAAAATAAATTAAAAAATCAAATTAATTTTATGATTAAAAATAATTACCCTTTTACATTCACTGATTATATTCCAGTTCTTCAGACTACAAATTTTAAAAAAACTTTAAAAAGAACGAATATAGTTGATACTTTCACTCTACAATCATTTATAAAAAATTCATCAATAAATACTTCTACAATGATTTTAGAGCGTAAGCATTTAAGAAAATTGAAATTTAGAAAACTAGATTTATTAGAAGATTATATATTTAAATGTGAATTAATGAAAAAAACAAAAATTGAATTTAAAAAATTTTCTGATGCAAGTGCAGTCTATAGAATTATAAAAAAATCAAGAAGCTCGAAAAAAATATCTAATATCTATAATCTTTGGAAATTAAATAAAATTTATAATAAATTAAGCTTTATACAAAATTTGAGTTCATTATTATATATAAGTTTAAATTCTTTAAAAAAATATGGACTCAAGTGAAGGGCGTGTAGTTCAGTGGTAGAACGCTTCGTTGACATCGAAGAGGTCATAAGTTCAATTCTTATCACGCCCACCATTAGTCCTATAAAAAGCTAATATCTTAGCTATTTACTTCCTAAATTAAAAATAATATAAGTTGCTGCCTGGTAATTATTGCGAAGGG
>MDTE01053976.1_pt1 | contig 36560 bp, 29 predicted proteins | sample 811231 | NCBI WGS metagenome assembly MDTE01 (sample SAMN05326651, study PRJNA326480) | marine metagenome | isolation source: seawater | place: Indian Ocean: Red Sea | collected 2010 | reverse complement strand
ATTCAATAGGATATATACCAGTCAATAAATTATAGTCTTCCCTATCAGCACCATCTTTGCCATCTCTTTCATAGTCTTTTCCTTGGAATCGGAATTGATCTAAGTGAACACCAGAATCATTAGGGTCATCTTTCCATTTATATCTTATTCCAAAAGGTATCTTCTGACCTCCTGGTGCTGTTACAAGTATATCAGTTACACCACCAACACCCTTAAATCTTACATATGATGGTTCCTGTTCTAATGAAAGACCTGGGAGACCTGGTGGTGTTCCTGCATTTTCTGATGTCTCACCAATACATGATCCATCATATCTAACTTTTAAGGTTTTATCGTTCTTATTTCCTTCTACTGAGAAGTTATTACCACAAATAGCAGCGCCTCCAGAACCGCCTCTGTCGGGCGATGTAGTGTATTGCCCCGCTCTTCCTGGAGCACCACCATTACCGCCTCTTCCACCATCTCCTGCGGCTTTCCTGTTGCTTGGTATCATATCACCAGGGCAATCTGGAAATACATTTAGAGTTCCGAACTCACCATTCCGACCATTAGATCTGTATTGACCATCTAACCAACCTGCACCATCTCCACCTTTACCACCTACACCTCTTATTGGTTCTGGTCCAGGTTGACCAATGTTTCCTTGACAAACAATGGTTGTTTCATATAAATCTACTTCATCACAAATGGTGGATCCTCCACGCACTCTCCTACAGTTTTCTTGAGCCGTACCACATTTTCCTGTGCTGTTGGAAACCCTAGTATAATCAGTAGGACAAGATGGTGTTCCACCACCACATCCTCCTGAAATAGTTGTGAATACTTTTCTGATACATTCTCCTCTTCGCCCATCTGCTCCCATCTCACCTTGTTCAGCACCACCTCCACCACCGTGGATTCTGGCACCATTTTCAACATAAACAACAGTTGTTGAACCAGAATGTGAAATTTTTAACGCAGTACCACCCGCCTTTCCTCTTCTAGTATCTGTATTGTTTGTTTGATTTTTATAACCACCTCTACCAGCGGCACCATATATTTTTCCACTAACATTTAATTGTAAATTATATACACCGTATGCACCCCCTGATATGGCGGGTTCTAGACTCATTGCTGGTATTTTGCCTAAACCAGTTCCATTTTTACTCTCTGCAGATCCACCATCACCACCATCATTATCAGATGAATATGCCATATTCAACCAATGTACAAATTTTTGAATATTTTTAGATAAGTTATTATTCGCAGCTGATCCGTCTGCTCCACCTGTTCCACCATTGGACCAGTCAATACCATTATTGCCATCATAGTGATTTAAATGGACTTGATCTCCATCACTAATAGAGTCTGCATAATATCGTTTAACAGATCCCCTAAACTGGGACATACTCAAATTGTTTTCAGTGGAAATTTGTGCGTTTTGAGTAGAATCTGGAACAATAGGATTAGTTTCAGATGTAGATGTAACTCTACGAAGTTCACTTGCCTTAACTTCTCCTGATGTTTCTTCTTTAAAAAGTCTTCTTAAAACACTGAACTTAATTTCACCTGATGTGAAATATGGTCCTGCAGTTGTTATTTCAAATTTTCCTGCTGTATGTGTAGTAAGTGGACCACCGTTATCTACTTTTGTTACTCCTGGTGCCATATCTTATTTCCCCCCTATCAATGTAAGTTGTTCCAATTACTTCCATCCCAAACTTGTAGTTTGTTGACAGTCGTATTGTATATAAATGCACCAACTTCTACTGGTCCACCATCAAAATCTGTAAAAGCATCCCTTTCAGTGGTTGTAGCTTTTGGTGGAATCATATATGATATTGTTGATGCACCAATCTCCTCATAACATGCATCTGAGAAGTCAACTGCACATCTAGGTGCATTTGTACCAACACCAATTATAGCTGTATCTTGAAGACTTAAAACAGTACCATCTACAAAATTGAGTCTACTTCTATCGAAGATATTAGTTCCACCAAGAACTTTTAAACCATAACCCGTAGTTCCATAACCATCTGCGGGTGTGGTTGTTCCAATACCAACTAAATTTAATCCAAATGAAGTTGTACCGTTATCAACAAAGAGTGTATTTCCTGCATTATCAGTAGCAGTTGTTCCTACAGATAAAATACCAAATGCACCAGCAGTTCTGGAAGCATCTAAACCTCCACCGAGTGCAAAAATAGATTTATCTCTATCAGTACCAATCGCAACTGATGTTCCCTCTAGATTCTGTACTATAATATCTGCAATAGTTGATACGCCTATGGTATTGTTGAGATTTATACCATTAAGTACTGGATCAAGAGCTATTGATCCGTTTATATTACCTTGAACATTCAAGTCATTAGTAATAGTTACATTACCAGTAAGCCTAGAATCTCCAATAACATCAAGAATCTCAGTTGGTGCATCATTATTGATACCTAACTTACCGTCGTAAGTTAAGGTCATGCGTTTATTTGTGGTATGATACCAATTAAAAGATCCTGTATTAAGACCTACTTGACCAGATAACTGTAAGTAGTAGTTAAAATCTCCATTATCTCCATTGTAAAGATCAAAAGATTTATCGGTAGAACCAAATCTCATTCCACCAGTGCTAACTGCAACACCAGTTTGAATAGCTGATCTTTGACCGATACTGAGTATCACACTTTCAGTACCAACAATCTGTACTGTCGCAATACCTACCTTTAAGAAATCAAAGTCTTGCGTTGGAGCATTTAAACCAATACCTATCTTATCTACTCTTAAAGTAGATGCTGTTGCAATACCTAATATTGAATCGCTTAGAACTGCTGATTGAGCAGTAAGAATACCAGCACTAGCTTGAAGTCCTCCACAACTTATCTCTTCAGCAAATAATGCTCTTCTAGATTCTAATTGATCAGAGACTAAAGTACCTGAGGTGAGAATACCAGCAACATTTACATTTCCAGTTGAAGTTAAGAATCCAACAGTTGCAATACCTACATCCAAAGATCCTGATAGATTTCCAGATACATCTCCAGTAACATTACCTAATAAATTTCCTTCTAATATTCCTTTAAATGTTGTTGCAGTAATAACACCAGCAACATTCATACCTTCGGTTGCTGTTAAGAAACCAACAGTTGCGATACCTGCATTTACATCACCAGTAAAATCACCTTTAAATTCCGTCGCAGTAACGACACCAGTAGCAACAATTCCACCACTGCTTATACCTACACCATCTTTAAAATCGTTGAGATTATTGTTACCACCAATCTGTAAAGTAAATCGTGGGTCAACAGTTGCAATACCAACAGCACCTATGGCATCAGTAACATAAACACTCGCATAACCTAATCCAACATCAACATTTTGCCATTGTGATGTAGGTAGATTCTGTAAATATTGACCATCGCCATAATAAGTTACAGTTCCCCCATCAGACGCTGTTATAATACCAGCAGGATAACCAACACTTACACCTGTTCCAACTTGCCCAAGGTGAAGTTTAGAACTTCCAACTTCAAGTTCAGAAGTTACATTTAATGCAGTAATAATACCAGTAGTGGCATTTACAACACCAGAACCAGCAACGGCAGAGTCTGCAATAACTCTAACCCTTCCGCGAACATCCAAGGCTTCCGTTGGTACGGTAGTACCGACACCAACTAGTCCATTTGAATTAACAATCAAATTGTCGTCATCAACTTGAACTCCGTTACGGAAGTTGAAAGCCTTCTTGATATTAGCCATTTATACTAATTTTTTAGTTATTTATTATGATAAAGCGTCAACCTTAGAATTGAGTTCTTTGATTGCTTCAATTAGAATAGGAATGATTTTGTGGTACTGAACTGATAAGTATCCATTCTCATTAACTCTAGTTAGTTCGGGAAGACCAAGTGCTTCCAGTTCTTGTGCAATTACACCAGTACTTGCAGAACCATCAGCAATCATTTCATAAGTATTTCCACTTATAGATAGAATTTTTGCTAGAGCATCTGGGATTGGTTTAATATTCTTCTTCAGATTTTTGTCGGATGATTGATAGAATGCAGTAATATCCTTAGTAACATTCAAATCTCCTTCAATTAAAACATCATCCTTAAATGTAGATTTCCCTGTTACAAGTATGTCGCCTTTTAATTCAATATCACCAGAGGCAGAGTTTAATCTTAATGGTCCACTTCTAGTTGTAATATGCTGATTTCCATTATCAGGAGTACCATCATATACACCAATTTGAATCCTACCAATGTGTGCTTCAGCAAATGCAAATGATGCAGATCCAAGTGCTACACCCGCACCACCATTAGCAGCAGCATCGGTAATGGGTCGAAGACCCACTTCAAGTGAGCTTGAGGCACTATTTGAACCGAATCTTGCCGTTTGGTTAAAGAAACTATTACCTTCAACATATAATGCAGCACCCGTGCCGTTAATAGTTACACCACCATCAACTACTAATGAACCCTGACTTCCAGCTGATGCAGCAGTAGTATCACATAGTTTAACAGTACCGTTCATTACGGTAATCGCTCTACTTTGGTTATTGCCTCTAGATAGTGCCTTACCAACTGAGATACCACCCTCAACAATTAAGCTACCTGATGCAGCATTATCACATGAAGTATTTGCTTGTGCTTCATTAGTAAATCTGCCGACACCATCAACAGTTAGATTTGATGTAATTCTCAAATCTCTGTTAAATCTTACTTTGCCGTTGAAGGTAACAGGACCATCAAACTGAGATAGAATTTGTTTAGATGTTCCACCTTCAACAAGTAGTCTATCCTTAACAATAACTTCATCGAAGACAACACTGAGTCTACTTGGATCTTCACCAGTTACAGTTGGAACGGGAATATCAAAGGTTACCTGCTCACCAGAGTCAGATGAAATCTTGGTGTTTCCAATATAGAAGTCACCTTTGTCATTCATACCAGTGTAAACAACAGTACCACAAGAAGTTTCTTGGGATTGTGATAGGAATTCTTCTCTTTCAGTTAGAGTCTTAAGTTGTACCTGTGGTAAACCAGTCGAATAGTTACCAGGACCATAACCAAGATATTCAAAAGTATGACCAGATGCACGAAGAATAGAAGGTCTGCGAAGTTCAACTGCAAGAGGTTTAATCTTCTTAATTAGTTGATTGTTTGCGTGAGGTTCAACAATAGTACCTAATGCACCACGGATGACTTTTAGTTTTCTTCCATTAGCTAGAGTCGTATCAACGACTCTCATAATCTCATCATCAATCTGGAAATAAGAACCTAGTGGGAATCTTGCTCTAATATCAGCATCAGTACCTCCACCATCAGGTAGAGCAACTGGAATCTGATCGGTAGTTGAGATTGCGCTGGTTAGTTTTAGAGAAACATTATCATATAAACCAAATCCTCTAGTACCCAAACTTTCACCATCTCTACCAGAGTTTGCATTATGTGATGATAATGCGTGTTTCAAGATATATTTTGCACTACTTATATTTGATGGTGCGTTTGAAAGTCTAAACTGAGTTACACTAACAACTTCACTAACAACATAATCACCTAGATTAGAGTCATTTGTATCAAGAGCTCTAAATTTAGAACCTTTGGATAATCCATGTGCTTTTGTTGTAGTAATACTAGTTACTTCATTTGAGGTAGATGGAGTGCCACTAACTTCAGCAACAGGTCCAACACTAATAACACTCTGACCATGTAGAATAGTTTCTTGTCCAGATTTCTTGATGTTAATCTTATTGGTTGCTGGAACATCTTGGATTCTGAAATAATTATCAGTACCAGTGGTAATACCAGTTACCTGAACATAATCACCTGTTGCAAGTTGAATGTTAGAATCGACAATAGAAATGTTCGCACTAGGTGCTCCACCAATACCACCATCTTCTGGAAGTGAGCTATCAAAATATAAAGGTGATAGTGATGAGGTATATCCTGAACCAGGTTCTTCAATCTTAAAGTTAGTAACAGATCCACCATTAACTACTACAGTAGCAGTTGCACCTTTCCATACAGCAGATGCAGGAGCAGAAGCGTCATCAAAGATCTTTACATTATAATAAGTACCATCGGTATGACCACCACCGCCAGTTAAGCTGCTAGCAGAAACTAAACCATTTAAAGTATGCTCTCTATTAAATGTTAGAACAGCAGAAGTAGTGTTGTCAATAACATCAGAGATTTCATTCGCAACATCAAAACTACGCAGTAGTTTATTAGTAGATTCTCTAGTAATACTCTTCTTGAGATCGTTAGTTACAACATCACCAATCGGGAATCTCTTAGCATAGCTAGCTGCTTCCTGTGGATTATCGTTGAGGTTATCTCTATCAAGTTCTGGATAAAGGTTTACAACATTCTGATTATACTTTGAAGTAGTAAACTCTTCCTCAAGGGAATTGCCACCATTTAGAACATATAGGTGGAAGACACCATCTTGAGCACCTTCAATATAAGGTAGGATGGTTTCTGTTCTGTAGATGAATAGATTTTCTTGGTTATTGTTCTTCTCAAATCTAGGTAGAGCAGTTGTTCTTGCAGTAGTTGGATCATTAGTATATGTACCAACAATACGAGAATTACCTAAGACATCAGTAGTTACATATTCAAAGGTCTTAGAATTTAGAACATTAGTTACAACAAAAGTACCGTTGAAACCCTTATCACCTGCACCTGATGTGTTAACAGTATCAATAATATTCTTTACAATGATCTGATCACCAATTCTTAGATTGTGATTTTTATCGGATCTAATTCTAGCAACTCTAGTTGTACTGTTATAGAATAGATGAGAGATAAATCTTGGATTTCTATTAAAGTCATAATCAGTAGAACCAATAGAAGTTCTAGTGAAATCAGAATCAAATCTTACATTAGTGAAACTAGAGTCTTGAATAATGAAACTATCATTAGGATCTCTAGAGTTCTGCAATTCTTTTGGAATTACATAGCGAATTTTGAATAGTTTGTCATCTAAACTTCTATCGTCACTTCTTCTCTTAATGTATGGAATATCCTCATTAGTATCATCTAGTTGAGCTCTATTAGTATAGATTTCATTAGATGCACCCTGAACATGAATAAACCAGTTACCAGCGGTAGAATCAAATTGAATTGGGTGTCCTAGTTCTCCAGGTTTTTTATCAGCTACTCTACTGATAATCTTTAACTTACCAGCAGCAGGATTGGAAATAGTTTTTATGTATACTGGAGTGGTTCTCTCAGCATTGGTTTTAGAGGATGCAATCTGAATTTCATAATCAGTAAGACCGATGTTATCAGTTCTTGTGGAGTTCTTCTCAGAAGTAATTGCATAGTAAGTTCTATGTGGATCTAATCCTTCTGGAAGGTCTCCATTCTCTGCAATGATTCTAATAGATTCACCATTATTCAGATCATGCTTTGCACCAACATCATATAGATTAGATAGTGTAATTTTATGAATTAGTGTTGCACTACCTTGAGTAGTATCATTATGAACACCTTCATAATTCTTCTCAGATGTTACATTTACAGTCTGAGTTACACCACTAACTTTCTTAGACATCGAAATGATGGCTGATGGTGTAATATCATTACCGCCACTATCTTTTAGGTCAACGAAGATTTTTTCACCAACTCTTGCACCAATTCTGAAACCCTGTGCAATTTCGGATGGTAGATTGTTTACATTATTTTGACCAAGGAGGAACAGTTTTTCATTAGAAGCAACACTATTGATGATAGCTTTATCAAACTGTCCTAGTTCAACTTCCGTTTCACTACTTACAACTGCCTTAGGTGCGATAATAGAGGTAATGAAACCTTTGTCATCCTTATCAAAAGATTCTTTCTTAAATCCCTCAGCAACTAGAGCAAACTGACCAAAGTTGGAGTTTGAGTTGGTGATAGAAGCATCACCACCAGTGTCTGCAAAGAAGTGTCTATGATAACCAATGGCGAATACTGAAACAATCTGTAGAACAGCATCGTTTGTAATAGCAATGTGTGAGGTTTTCCACCCATCTCGATACACTGCATCTTTATCTAAGTGATAAACAGTTGCAGGGTTTAGTGAAGATGCTTCAGAAGATAATCTCTCACCAACTTGCTTTTGATAACTGATACCATCAAAAGATCTGCTGTTAGGATTATACTTAACAAAAGCACGGTCATCTTTTTGTAGGGAGATACCCGTGAACTGTGCAACAACCATGGAGCGGAATCCAGTTGCCTTAGCACCGTCCGCCTTCATACCTTGCATACCTAGAACAGATCTCAAGGAGATGTTAAAGATATAAGGTGATGCACCAGTAACAGTATCAACTTCAACGCTGACTTCAGCAGAACCAGCACTTAAACCACCAGCAGGACCTGCTTTCAAGTTAGGTGGTACAAATGGTAGTAGATAAGTAAACTGAGTCTCATTTAGTACATTCTGTACTTTAGTTGAAATATTATAAGTAAGATCGTTTACACCCTCAATTTTAATAGGAGTGCCACCACTTAATTGGTGAGGAACCGCTGTAGTTACAGTAACTACTTGACCAGCAGTATTGCCATCACCAGAAATAATGTTTTGAATCTGTAAGCGGTCAGAAGAGAAAGCACCAACAATCTCAAATTCTGGTCTTTGCTTCGCAAATCCACCATCCTTATCAGGGAACTTCTCATCAATGTCTCTGATGGATGCTCTGTTATATGCATTAGATAGTTTACTATAGTAAACATCCAAATCTGTTAGACCACCAAACTTATCTAACTTGTTTACGCCATCAGCATATTCAAAGCAAGTAACTTTATGGTGGGAGAAAATAGGTTTAGACTGATTAGTCTCGTCAAAGTTGGTAGGATCTGTATATACTAACGCAGATTCGTTACCATCAAAGATAGAGAACTGCCAGAAGTAACATGCACCAGTTACCCTAAAGATTGCAGTTGGTTTTGCATTATCATCAGTTGGGTTTGGTACATACTTAGGTCTAATTTTTGTCTTTCTTAAGTCAAGACCAACAATAGACGTACCTCTGGGAACAATAACACCACCTTCGGTACTATTGAACTTATAGAGAATATTATCTTCCTGGGTTAAATCAAAGTTTGAATTTAGTGTTAGGGTTAAAGTATTCTGAGCACCAGATTCTGTACTACCTGGACTGATAGCAGTAGCAGTGCCGTTTACATCCTTAATACCAAATCCTGGGCGGTTATCAACTAAGTGTTCGCCTGGGAATAATAAGATAGTAGTTTTTTCAGTAATATCATTATCATTACCCTTCAAATAAGAGAATCTAGCAGATTCAATTAACGCTCTTTGAAGCGTTTTGAATGGTTTAGTTAGAGAGTTGCCCTGGTTTTCAATTCCATCCGTGGCATCAAGGTCATTGGGATTAACATAAAGAATACGACCTTCACTATTCTTTATAAAGTTCTCCAGCTTATTAAGAGGCATCTTCTTATACTACTGTCCAGGTGGATTTCTATGTTTTATTTAGCCACCCTATTACGTACATAGTACCAGGTAACAGCAACTCTTTTCTTCCCTTTTGTAACTGGTTCACCAGAATGTGGGTAGCACCAATTAGAAGGAAATATCAAAGCATATCCTGGAGATGGTTTAAAACTTACATGTGGGAATAATGTTCCGCCACCTTCTTCAGCATTTTTTAGATAAGTAATAATAGATATTTTTCTATGATACTCTGGTATATTTTCTGATGTTGCTGCATCATGATGAAAATTATATTTTTGTCCTTTTTGATATTCTAGAACTTGCAATCCTTCTCTCCAAGATACTGTATCTTGAGCTCCAATCATTGGTGCATATCCAAAGTTTGGATGGATTTTTTGACACCTTTTCTTATATTTAATTAAAGCATCATTCATCGCATTATGTAAGATCTTAGTTTCTTCTGCATCTTCACTCATAGCAGATCCTACACTAGATCTAATATCTTCATTTACTGTAGATGGACCATCGTCTTTACCAAATACTGAATTTTTGCAAAAGTCTAAAGTATCAATATACTTATTAATTTTATTGACCTCATCCTTAGACAAGATCTTCATCACTTGAATTAACTCTTCCATCAAATTAATTAATATTACAAGTCCCAAGACTATATTATATCATGCTTTCATAATAAAGCACAGAGCATAGTAAGGTGGCAAGTTTGCATCTGTTGCAGAAGAACCCTGCGTGCTTGTCCCTGTATTGCTTGGATTACCAGTGGTGCCACTAACACTAATACTAACACTATCACTTCCACTAAAACTAAAACTAAAACTATGTTCGTGATTTTGGTTTACACCACTAGTTGTAAAACTATGTGTGTGATTACCACCAGCCAAATTCCAGGTAATTCCTCCATATGGTGATCCATCTTCATATAGAGCTCTTAGTGGTTGACCATTACCTTGGTTATCAAAACCACCTTCAGTAGAAGGTCCATGATAGTGATTTCCTGAAGCACTAGTAGATCCAGTATGAGTATGATTCCGATTCTGACTTCCAGTTGTACCACTACCACTACCAGAAATACTAACAGAATCACTACCACTACCACTAAAGGAGTGTGTGTGATTGTTGATTGTATGACTGTGTGATACTAAAATTGCATCTGCACTACCGCCAGTATCATCTACAGAATAATTATTTCCTGCACCAATAACAAATCTATCTCTTAAATCTGGTGTGTTGTTACTACCATTACATAGATACCATCCAGTAGGAATAGCATTCTCTGCACCAGACCACATAATAATACCACCTGATGGCACACCTGTACTAGGACCAGGAGGACCAGGAGGACCAGGAGGACCATCACCACCAGGAGAACCCTGAGGACCAATATCACCTGTAGGACCAGGACTACCTGTGGGACCTTCAGGACCAGGAGGTCCACCAGCGGGTCCAGGGGGTCCAGGAGGACCACCTGCAGGACCAACAGGACCATCGGGACCTGTAGGACCAATAGCACCTTGAGGACCAGGATTACCAGTGGGACCAGGAGGACCCTCAGCACCAGGAGGACCAGGAGGACCACCCGCAGGACCAGTAGGACCAGTAGGACCGAGAGGACCAGCAGGACCAGTAGGACCCTGAGGACCAGTAGGACCAGGAGGACCCTGAGGACCTGTAGGACCTGGTGGACCGTTTGGGGGACCAGGAGGACCTGGTGGACCAGGAACTCCAGGATTACCATCTGAACCATCAGAACCATCTACTCCAGGAGAACCATTTACTCCAGGAGGACCAGCAGGACCAGTTAATCCTGGTGGACCAGTTGGACCTAAAGGACCTGGAGCGCCAGGATCTGGTATTCTTCTCCAAGCAGCTCCAGACCACCTCCAGCTAGAACTGCCTTGAGTGTATACATCACCTAGATTTGGATTTGATGGAAAATTAATCCTAGACATAACTTATTTTTTACCTTCCTTATTCATTATGTATCAGTATTTAATTTGACTCTAGTGATTCTATTCTAGATAGAAGATTTGCATTTTGTGCTTGCAACTGAGTAATCATCTCTTGTTGCTCCTGAATAGATTTTATCATAGGTGCAATGAATTCAAGATAAGCCAGAGATTGTATTGAATCTGGATCATCTTTATCTTCTAAACACCATCCACCAAATCCTGTTGATCCAACTCCAACAGCGTCAAGAGCTTGTTTTACTTCTTGAGCAATCAATCCGTAATGCTCCCTTTCACCTGATCTAGCAGTGAGATTAATCTCTCTACTATCTTCTTTTCTTGAGATTGATCCATCTTCGTTTTTGTCTATTTCATTCGATGCATTTTTTAATCTGTATGAAACAGGTCTTAATCTGTTAATGAAATTTAATCCAAGAGAAGATGTTGTAATACCAACTTTTAATCTTTCGTCAGAACTACTATTCAAACCTCCACTATACCAAATATTTCTCCATCTAAAGTTGCTAAATCCTAAATCATATGATCCACTTGAATGACCAATAAAATGACCAACAGCAACATTTACTGCAGATTCTGCTGCTAGACCTAAATTAGCACCAGTAAAACCTCCAGTTACACCACCAGTATTGAGATAGATAGCACCAGGTGCAGATTGATTCTCATAAGTAATTGACCAAAGGGGAACATTAGTATTAAATTCGCCCTGAATAAATGGAGTTATTCTGTTATGACTACCAGAATTTCTAGCAAGTCTTAGGCAAGTATTACCAGAATTGTGATTTACAAAATAGTTTGTATTAAGAAACGCTGATTGATAACCCGTAGATCCATTTGGTACATGAACTGGATATGCCTGAGTATCACCGTTATTACCATTTGTATTATTGATGTAAATCTGGGTAGGTGATGTTGTAGGACCAGGAGGACCAGGTGGACCAGCAGGACCTGGAGGACCGTCGCCACCATCTCCACCATCATCACCTGGAGGACCAGGAGGACCAGCAGGACCTGGAGGACCATCACTACCAGGAGTACCAGCATCTCCTGTTGGACCAGGAGGACCAGCAGGACCAGCGGGAGCAGGACCCGTGCCACTAGTCTTATATGAAAGATTGAATGATCCTGTAAAAAATGTTTGAGAACCAGTTGAGTGATTGGCTAGTATTCTTATTCTGGTTATATCACTGCTACTACTGATTGAGTCTACATTACCAAAAGTTTGACATGAACTACCTACATTATTAGCGTTGGGAGAACTTGCATATCGCATAAACTGACCAATCTGCGTATAAGTCTTAGATGGACTTGATTGGTACAACTTGATAATCATGTTACCAGTAAAACGATTACCAGAAGTATTAGCGTTATTTCTGTTGTGGATTGGGTATCCAATAGTACTAGCAACATCATAGGTTCCACTTTCTGCTTCAGAACCAGCGTAATAGTTACTAGTAATCCAACTGGAACTTGTTCCTAATTGTACTAACAAATGGTCAGTAGTATTAGTAACTCCAACCTCACTAAGCATTAATGTTAATTCTTTTGCATCTGCGGGGATGCCAGTGAATTCTACTGATGATCCAGTTGCTGATTTTGCTGTCATCAATTCAATTCCACCACCACCTGGGGGACCAGGAGGACCATCAGGACCTGGCGCTCCAGTTCCACCAGGAGTTCCATCATCACCTGAAGGACCAGGGGCACCAACATCACCAGCAGGTCCTGGGGGACCATCCGCACCAGGAGTTCCAGCATCACCTTGAGGACCAGGGGCACCAACATCACCAGCAGGTCCTGGGGGACCATCCGAACCAGGAGGACCAGCGGGACCAGGAGTTCCTGTAGGACCAGCATCACCTTGAGGACCAGGGGCACCTTGATCACCAGCGGGTCCTGGGGGACCAGGAGTACCAGCATCTCCTGCTGGTCCAGGAGGACCAGTCTCTCCATCAGTACCTGCAGGACCAGGAGGACCAGGAGGACCAGGAGGACCACCAGGAGGACCAGGAGGACCAGGAGGACCACCCGCAGGACCAGGAGGACCTTCAGGACCAGGTGGACCCTCAGGACCAGGAATAGTTGATCCAGGACCAGGAGGACCAGGAGGACCATCGGGACCAGGAGGACCACCTGCAGGACCAGGAGGACCATCGGGACCAGGTGGACCATCGGGACCAGGAGGACCATCAGGTCCTTCAGGACCAATAGCACCTTGAGGACCTTGAGATCCTTGAGGACCTGGTGGTCCAGGAACAGTTGAGGCAGGACCTTCAGGACCAACAGGACCAGTGGCACCATCCGCACCAGTAGGACCAGTAGGACCAGTAGGACCAGTAGGACCAGGAGGACCACCTGCAGGACCTGGTGGTCCAGGAGATCCAGTTGGTCCAGGAGGACCTTCTGAACTGGCAACAACTGTTACCCATTGTGCAGTATTTCCATCATCATAATAGATGTATAAGTCGCCTCCAGTATCTTCCCACCACAATTCTCCATGATTTGGTAGTGCTGGTGCATTAGAACCGATAGTAACAGGTATAACAGTTACTGTTGCAGCAATACCTGGATGCCCTGAAGGATTTTGAACGCCAACTCTTGCTGTTACAGCAGCACCTTCAAAATTAACTTGAGTAATACTATTGGCACTACCTACAAGAGCACCTTCATCATATACACTAATAGCTCCTGGAATTAGACCACCACCTACAGGAACCCAATATCTTTTTCCTGGAAATCCTGGGACAGCAACTAATTGATATTGTGATCCAGCAGGAACTGGAGGTCCAGATAATGGATTACCAAGATCGGGTTCTGCATCTTCTAATCCAATATAACGATACGGATCATCTTGAGTTCTATTTCTTTTTAATTTTCTACCGCTTAGATATCTAGACATTACTATTCTCCAAAATACTCAAGGTCAATTCCATTTCTAGAGGAGCAACAAAACCTCCAGAATATGATTTGCCAACATTAACAGTAAATGATTTGTTTGCAACAGATACTGCTAAAGGTATAGCAGTTCCACCACCAATTGGATCTGTTGATCTAGGATATGGATGCTCACTAAAGTGATTATCCATTGTACAAGTAAATACTAAACTTTCATCTAATATTTTTATAGTATCTGTAGTTGATAGTGAATTAGGTCCTATATCCAGCACTAATTCTCCAGTTACACCATTATAGGTTGCGTCGTTTACATTGAATTTTGTTCCAACAGGAACATTGACGCTAGAAACAACTTCTACGGCATCTCTCTTTGCTCTAACAAATTTATGTTGTGCTACCTGATATACATGAGGGTTACCATTTGCTCCACCAATATCCATGGTGAATCGCTTTGATGTTCCAAGAGCGTTGTCATCTAGAACTTCACTTACAGTATATGATCTCTGAGGATCAGGGAAAATATTTGTTGTGATGCCAGAATATGATGGGCAAGTAAAATAGATACCACCCATAGTAATTGGGTCACCAGTATTTAAGTTATGCTTGGCTAGAGTTGTAACTGTAGCAATTCCAGATGGTTCATCATACTGAACATCAGTAATGATACCAACATTTTGTTGAGTTCCTTGAATATAAAGACTATCGATAACGATTGGAGTTTTTTCTAAAACAACCCTACCATCAACCATTATCAAAGCATCATTTGGTGGAATTTCACCATCTTTGATTATTCTATTATCACTAGTACTCTTTGTACTTCTTTGAGTCCTTCTTGTCCAAAAACTTACTGTTGGAAAAGTATCACCAATCGCTACATTGGCAACTTGAGCAAATAGGACTAAAGCAGAAGTTCCAGTAGGAACTTCATACAATTTTTGAGCTCCTGGTGCAACAGGAACAGATATATTTACAAACCTATTGACTGGTGCAATTGCCATTTTATCTCAATGCTAATATCAGGGGTGTTAGTTGTGCTTGGATCGCTCTATTGAAATCTCTTCCCCTAATGGTCGAAGTAGTTTGGTCAATAGTTAGACCATCACCAATTCTGAAGTTACCTTTTTGATCCGTACTAGTGAACGGAACTTGCCCTCCATTGATGGCAACAACTTCATTCTCTGGTTTTGGTACTCCACCTTGGAAGGGATTTGATGTATTTATATCTGTACCAGCACCTATGTACTCAAAAGAATGTGAGCTAGTGATGATTCTACTCAATCGGACAAACTCAACTTTTGTATTTGCTGCTATTGAATATGGAATGAATTCATTAAATACAACTTCCGCAAGTCCATTTGGATGATTAGCAGCATCGGATGAACTATCCACAGTATATAATATTGGATCCATATCTGCTGTTGCTGAAGCAGATCCACCACCAGAAATAGTAATAACAACATTCTGGGTTGGTAAGAAGTTTCTACCACTTGCAATGACATCAATAGAAGTAATTGTACCAGCAGCACTTACATTAGGGGAGAATTCAGCAATAATCGACTCTGGTCCCTCAGGAAGTGTTGCAGTAACAATCGGTGGAGCAGATGCTGAATACTCTCCTGGATTTCCACCATTAGTCACTGTAACACTTCTGATTAATTGCATTGGTGCTGTAATTGTTGCATTTGTAATAACATCTGGATAATTACTCATATCTAGATGGAAGTATGCGCCTTGACCATCAAATGGTGTTCTATTGTTATTTGAAGTATCTTGGGTATTATTTACTTTTACTGTATCAGATTCTGCAGGAGTAAATTCTAGTGTTGTACCATCAAACTCTACAGCACCAACACCATCAGCAACTAAACCAAAGTTACCAAATGATGAGTTTGAGTTTGTTAAGTCACAAGAACCACCAGTATCACAATAGATACCAATATCACAACCAATCGTAAAGATAGAAACTAACTGAGCATATGCATTATTTGTAATTGATACACCAATACCATTTTCATTATATTGAGTAAATGCATCACATACCATACTCTTTAGATCCTGACCAAGGTCATTGGTGCCAGTAAATGCAGCATCAACATGATTACCATCAATCTTCATACCAGTACTACCTGTCATGAAGTTTGTACAGTTACGAATATATGGAGATCTCCATCTACCACTTGAACCTTCGTTTGCGGGACCAAGACCCACATATCCTGAAACTGCTATATCTGAAACATCTGTTGGTGGGAAAGCAACAGCAGCACAACCATGATGGGTTTCTAGTACGGTTTCACCAGCGAAACTAACATTTTCAATCAAACATCCTCTTCTTACATGGAAGACATCTTTACTCTTATTTTCGGGAATAATTGTAACTAGTCGTAGATCTTCACCACTAATAGCAACATCAGTTCTCAAACCAACTGGATTATTTTCATAATAAACACCAGATCTAACCTTAATAGTATCTCCTTCATTGGCGATAGCTGCAGCAGCCGCAATAGTATACTTTGCATCACCTTCTAACAAACCACTATTAGTATCACAACCATTCTTAGTAACATATAGTGTTCTCTTAGTTTGAACACCAGAAGGTCTCCAAGATACACCAATACCAGTAGGACTATTAAATGTAGAAAGTCTATAATCTGTTTTACATATACCAACACCAGTTTGATTGAATTTATCAATGAGTGCATTTTCTAACTCTAGTGTTCCTTCTAGTTTAGTATTTTCTCCAACATTTAAGTTCTTTTCGATACCAACACCACCCTCAACAACTAATGCACCAGTATCTTTGTTTGTAGATTGCGTGTCATCCCTAATCTCAGTAGATCCGCATACATTAAGTCTCTTTGCAATACCAACACCACCTTTGACAACTACAGAACCATTTTCACATTCTGTAGAATCAGTTGTACTTTCAAAGGTTGCAACACCATCAACATAAAGTCTCTTACCAATACCAACACCACCAACAACAATTAAAGCGCCATTATTTGATCCTGTTGATTCAGTTCCATCTTCAACTTTTGTAATTCCACCAATATTTACTTTCTTGACAACACCAAGACCACCATCTATCTGAACTGAACCTGATGATGGTGAAGAAGAGTCTGTAGTGTTATTAAATGTGGCAAGACCATCTACATCAAGAGTACTATTGAGTGTGGTTGCACTATCTACATTTAATGTTGAATCAAAATCAACTGCAGAAGTGGCATGAACTGTTCCAGTAATATCTAAATCAGCACTTGGGTTACTATTTCTAATACCAACTCTTGATAGTCTGTAAATTGATGAGTTGTTACTACCATCAACATGACCCCAGAAATCTTTAGACTGGATTCTCGCAACCGCAGTTGGATTTGCTGGGTCTGGTATTGGAATGATATTATCTACACCGACGCCACCACTATTAATTTGTACAAAATTAATTCTATTGAATAGTTGTGATGCTCCAGATAAGGGTAGATCAACACTCTCATCCTGAACATATATTCCATCTAAATCAACGGGTGATGCATTAATCCATCTAACACCACCACCGTCTCTTGCTAAGTAATATCCATTAGCACCAACAGATTCGGCAGAGTCAACAATGTTTCTACCAATTCTAATTGTTCCAGAAACATTTAATTTTAGTTTTCCTTCCGTAGGACCACTTGTATATCCACCAGTTGATGGTACATTTAGGGGATCTAATACACCAAGACCAAGAACACCATCTTCATTTATCGTTAGCGTATCTAATTCTTGATCAAAAGCAGTATCAAATACATTATTAACTTGAAATACTTGTGCAGGATTTGTAACACCAATACCAATAGATGAAATACCAGTAGGTTTATCTACTGCAATCGATATCCCTTGCTCATTTTTACCAAACTGTACCGTAGCTTTAGGTACAGTAGTTCCTACACCAATATTACCAGATTTAGCAACAAGAAGTCTGGTTTCATCGGCAATATTATCAACTAACTCAAAATTACCAGTTGTTTTACCAACCTCAAAAGAATATTTGCCACCAAGTGGGCGATTATCAAATAGTTGGAGTGTTGGATGGTCTACTGTGGTTGGGTAGGGATCATTATCAAGTAAAACTGTTCCATTAACATTCAGTCTTTGCTTTGGTATAGTAGTTCCAATACCAATAGCACATGGATTGGTGCTAATTACTAGACATTCCGATCCAGCAAATCTCTCTCCATCTAGATTATATTGTACTTGTCCAGGTTCACCTGCTGGTTTTGCATTAAAATTATTGTTGATATTATTACCATCTAGGGTTCCAACTAGATCGGCATATAACTTTCCATAAACATGGACATCATTATAGAATTCAGCAACATTACTGACTCTAAAATTACGACCATCATTTATATCCTGAAAATTATCCATTAGAATCCAAATTCTCCGATTTGTGTACCCAGGAATGATGTAAACATAAATCCAGCGTCCCTAACTTGGACATCACCAGGTCTATGATTACTCATCAATCTAACAGGATCTGCAGTTAGTTCTCTAACAAAAAAGTGAACCTTATCAGCATCAAAGGTTACTTTACCATCAGTTTTAAAATCAATACTTTCAGTTCCTTCAAAAATTAATTTTTTAGCATTGATCTTGATGGTTCCCTTTTCAGATGTGAGAGCAATTCCACCCTCTTTAGATATTAATTGAATACCTAAACCATCTCTAGGAGGAGCATCTGCTGCTCCACCAACAATAGTTATTGTCTGATCAACTAGGATATCATAATTACCATTCTCAGCTAGACCAAGACTGGCATTTCCACCCTCACCCTCAGCGATCATGGTGTAAACTCTAGGTCCAGCTAAACTTTGGACAGGAGATCCATACTCTATCTTAAGTCTTCCAAAAGAATCGACCTGCCTTCTTTGTCCGCTTATCTGTGTCATATCCTAGTAACTTACAATATTATTTATTTCAACTAATACAATCAATAGATTGTTTAACTTCACCCTGATAATCAGGTCTTATTGCTAACCTAGGTTTGATGATTGCACCAAATCCAGTGGAAGTTCTAATATTAATTCTTGGAGTCTTATTATATACCTTTGTATTCGCAAATGTTGTGCTTGGAATTGTAACACTAGTGATTCTACCACTATCATCAGTATTCACAGTATATGTAACAGGATCATCATCACCATCATCAATAACAATGGTATCTTCTGGATCATAACCAAATCCAGGATCAACAATGACTATATTATCAATGATTACATCATCATCGTCACTGTCTATTGCAGTTCCTCCTTCATTCACTGGATAATCCCCACCACCAGAAACAACAACAATATCAATAACTTGTCCAAAAGTATCTGATTCATCATCATAATCAATAATTGCTTGACCTATTGCACCATATCCAGACTTACAAGTATCTTTAATTTCTACAAATGGTGGACTGGTATATCCAGATCCACCATCCTGAACATCAAATCCAATAATTGATCCAAATCCTTCAACCGCATCTCCGACTTTATCACCAAGAATTGCTCTAGCTGTGGCACCAGTTCCATTAGAACCAAAAAGATTAACTTCAATACCAGCACATTTGAGTGGTGGTCCAGCATAACAATTACCTAAAGCATTTGCTGCTGTAGATGGATCACCAATACTTGGATTCATAAAATCAAACAATCCAAGTGATGATTCTGGAAGTAAACTCTGTACTCCAGCAGCAAGATCTTCTGCTAAAGAATTAGTGGTGTTTGCAACTGCCATGATTGCATCAACAGCACCATCAAGTAATTTTGCAGGACCCAATCCAACAACTATCTTTTGAACTTCTTCGCCTGTGCTAGTTTCTTTATCATCACATTTAAATAGGTTTGCAATCTTTGCTAATGCTTCGGCACCTTTTCTTAATACACCACCAACTCCTGGGAACCCAGCAAGACCTAAGATTTTGGAAACTAAACTTAGAGGACCTTTTAAGAAATTAGTTGCATGTCCAATAATGCTGTTTACCAACCCACCAACAAACTGCTCTGCAACACAAGTAACAAAATTTGAAACATTATCAACCAAACCATTGATCATCGTTGATATTGTATTTCCCAATCCTCCAATTACATTATTAATAACACATCCAAAATCCCCAAATATTGACTTAAGTGGTCCAATAAAAGCTGCTTGTGCATTGGTTCCTGCCAACTTTGCAGGTGCCATCTTGCCTACAGCAGCAAATACTTTTCCAAAAACATTATCATACAGAATTTTCAATCCAGAATTTGCAAATCCTGCAAGATCTTTCTGAAAATTGCCCATCATAGTCTTTACAACACCACCACTCAAACTTGTGATGTAATCAATACTACTACCAATCTTCAATTTTGCCAGTTGTTTTGCTGCACCAGATAGTGCTCCTATCGGTCCTCCCTTAGTGATGTCTTGTATTGATCCAACAAGATTACTAATTTCACCAAATATTTTGTTGATACCTTGAGCACCATCCCCTGCTGCTGTTGCAAGAAGAATTTCTTTACCAATAATACTATGCGATGATAATACTTTTCTATATTCGGATTCTGCTCCACCTAAAGCTTCACCTAAAGCAGATGCAAGTGACTCATTATTCTTTTCATTTACTTTATCAGCAGTTTCTTTTGGAATAGCAGCAGGTATAGTTTGTGCTGTTCCAGACTGGTCACCAATTTCAGTGTTTAAAAAGTATTTACTTGGTGGATTTTGACCTGTATATCCAGTGAATGGTACAAATGGTGATTGATATTGACCAGATAGACTGCCATTCTTTGCTCTACCAAAAGTTCCAAGAATTACTGGTAATTGTGCATCATCACCATCAAGAAAAAATCCAAATACACTATCTCCAGGAACAATTCTAACAGATCTGTGTAGACCACCACCACCTGATCCATCAGTAGCACCAAGTAGAATCTGTGCCCATGGAAGATCTTCATTCTTCAGTTCTTCTTCATTCTGGGGATGATACCCCATAATTCTAACTTTAAGTCTATTGCCCCAAGAATCACCAGTTTGATTTATTTGATCACCATGCGATTCTTCAGGTGGAATCTGTCCAATCCACCACCTAAATCCATCTCTACCTATAAAGTTACTTTGTAAAACTGATTCTTCTATCATTTATTCTGTGGACCGAAAGTGTCTTTAATTAGAGTTAATGAAGTGTATGACCCCAGTGAGTCAAAATAATGGCATAGTTCCTTAATCATATATAGTCCACTTTGCTCAAGATCTTGGATATTATCTTTAGATACTAAGGGAAAATCACACTTTATAAGATCACCAGCTTCTAGATTAGTGTTAGAAGGAATAGTCATAGACATAGTTTGTGAGAATACACTATTGTATCTCATCATAGTTTGGGATTGTATTTTAATTGGTTCTGCATTTAATTTTTTTGATACCCCCTTTTCTACCGTTCCCCTATCAACAACTGCCGTTATGTACCTACTTGGGGAAGATGCTAAGGTTCCTGGTAATGAAGCATCTTTACCAAGTGTTTTTGCATTTCCTTTATAGTCTTTTAATCCAAATTTTCCTCTAGACGGATCAGTAAATCCAAAAGTTAATGGATCAAAGAATATTCTTTGACTTGAATATGCACCTTTCTGCAACTTTCCCAACACATCTTCACTATAATTTGTATTGTATTTGAGAATTCTAAAATCGTTACTAACACTACTATCAATTCTTTCATCGTAGTAATATTCGCCAGAAGGTTTTTCTGAAATCAATCCATCAAGAGATCTAAACTTATATCCAGATTTAGTTTCAAAAAACAGATACCCAGCGGTTGAATCTTTTTTACCTTTTGCAGGAACAGCTTTAGATGCCAACCACATTAATACTGTAAATGGTTTTCTCATATTTCCAATGAAACCATATGGATTCTGAGTTTCTTCTGTCTTTACTTTCTTTTTAGTGTTTAAGTATTTTTCTACGATCTCTTTTGCAGAATCTGATATTTTTACAGAAGGTGCATATTTTTTTCCAACCCTACTAGTTTCATTTGAAATCGCTTCTCTAGAAACTAGTTCTAATGTAAATGCTTCTGTTTTTTTATCTACAATGACATTTGAAACCTTTGAAACATATAAATGATTTTCTGGTTTTGTAGAAAAGTCCAATCCAATATTTTCTTTGCAATTTGGTTTTATCTTTATTTTAACTCTCTCACCACCTCTTAAAGGTAAACCATTATAAACTGATTGTAAATTTCCATCCTTACCCTCTATACTATATCCTTCGTTAACTACTTGCAATTTAGCAGTAACTGTGGGGGAAAAAATATCTTCAAAATATTGAATCATGACAACGCCACGGGTAATATCTACAGATCTAGATCCATCTGTAGATAATATAGAAATTTCTTCGTATTGTGACTTATCGAGTGCTGCCATTTAAGTATACGCTGCGTGTAGAGCTGCTAGTTTTATGTATAAACCATCTGCACCACTAGCAATAAATGGTGATATAGATTCTTCAGATGATGAAGATGCCATAATTACGGGTTGAGTATTTGATTGAGACTGTTGTTGTACAACAATAACAGGACCATTTTTATCTGATTTTACTTTTGGCATAGTTTTCTTGCCAGTGTAAGTAAATGTTTTTACATTAGTAGAACTTACATTTGAATCAAAATTATATGGTGCTGCACCTTCTGGTCTTGTCGCATCTCTAGGACCAATCAAGAATTGATTATCACCATCTCCACCACGCCATATACTCTCTGGTATTCTTCCAGTAGTTCCTATTTCTTCTATATCATTCTTTGTATAAAGATTTCCATCTTTATCTTTATCAGTATTTACTTTCCGAACACTATCGGGTGATCCTCTAAATTCCATTGCACCTTTAACAAACTCGGCAGAATCTTTTACATATTGTGGATTTGTAAGATCATCTATTCTGCTTTGAATTTCTTCAACTGTTGTATTTGCAAATTCTGCAGCTTCTTCTGCAGTTTGTATTGCTACAAATCTATCTTGTCCTCTATCATATACTCCCTGGAACTGCCCATCCGCTGCTAATAAACCAGTATAAGAATTATCTCCTTTATATCCAGTGTATCTACCAGATGCTTTTCTGTTTGCAAGAACTTGCATAATATCTGTAGTTGCTGTTCCACCAGCACCCTCAGTAACCATAGCAGCAGCAATTCGATACAACTCTGGAGTTGCCGTCATAGTTCTAGATGAAGATGCATCACCTTGTTGAGTAGATGGTGGAGTATCTCTGCGACTCATGAAATTTTGATACCATTTATTAGCATCTTTTTGCGTTTCTGGAACTTCATTTTTTTCTGGTTTTAAATCACTTTCTTCCAATCCATAAGTTTTTGGTTCTTGAAGTGCATTAGTGTCATTTACAACATCTTGATCTATCTTCGACAAACTTCTATTACTCTGGTCAAAACCAGATTGAATCGATCTTTCTTCTGGTGAAAAATCAATTCCAGTAATATCAGAAAGAACTTTTTGGGCTGCCTCTCCAAAATTTGTCAGTTTCTCTCTTAATCCACTAACCCAGTTACCCATAATACTTGTCACATCCGTTATTCTTTTTATTATACCCTGAATTGCTTTAATTATCTTGGGTACATTAAGTACAATCCATCCAAGGAAGACTATACCAATAAAACTTAATAATCTACCTAAAAATCCTTTTGCAGTATTCTTAATTGTATTACCAGTAGATCTTAAAGCACCTTTTATACCACTTGCTTCAATTAAACCTTCTCTTCTTTTTCTAAGAAAAGATTCTCTTCTCTTCACAAAAAATGTTTGTTCTTTGGAGATAATCTTTTTCTTTTCAACATTACTTGCCTGAATAGTCTTAGCAATATCTCTAGCAAGGAGAGTAGATGTATTAAGACTTTTACTAAAGGAAGTTAGAGTCTTACTTATGTTTCTAAGACTCTCCGATGATCTAATTAGTGGTTGATTGTTAATCATCGAATTAGCAAGGTGTTACTTGATAGAGTTTGTAAGCAAGGAATGCATACTTATTATCAAAATTTCTGGCAGGTATATTTGGTACAAAACCACCAGTTTCTGCTCCAGAATTAGTTGAATTATCTACTGGTTGTTGTTGCTGCTCTGGTTCTGGGGCAGGTGCCATTATAATAGTTGGTTCTGCCTCTGGAGTTTGACTTATCTGCTGATATACTTCAGAAGTATTTGTTTTGAAAGGTTCTACCTGAATTGGTGTTGATTTTGGTTGTATTGGTTCTCGTTGTTCTACAGGTTTTGTTTCTACTTCAGATGTTGTTGAAGAATAGAGAGGTACATCGGAATAATCACTTTTAGGGGGTTCGCCCTTCATATTCTCCATAGTTTTAGCAAATTCTGCCTGCACTTCAGGTGATATCTCAGCATAATTAGAAGGATTAACAATGATTGTTGGTGCAACCATTTGTGCTTGCTGTCTAAACTTAAATTTTCTAAATTCTAGCATCGCTTGAGCAGCACCAACTTCTTCAATCCTTTTATGAAGACCAAATTTTTCAATCAACTCTTGGTGCTTTTGTGTTGCATCAATCGTTTTGATATTATTTAAAGATTCTAAAATTGGAAGACCAATAGCTTCTACAGATTCTCTATTAATAACAAATTCTCCACCTTCAGCATTAATACTCTCACCACCTTGAGAATGTGATCTACCTTCAACAAGACCACCTTCTTTAAATTCTGGATTTGGGATAGGAACGGGAAGAATTCTAATATTCTTCCATACCCAATTCCTCATCTTAGAAATCAAACTAACGAAGAAATTCTTCAAAAATAGTAAAGGTGTTCTGAGTAGACCACGAAATGCAATTGCTGCTAATCTAATTCCAAGTCTACCTACAAGCAGACCAATCCCCGCTAATCCAAATTTAAGCAGTAAAAATGTCCCTGCTATAATCAGTAATCCTTTAAGTATATTACCTTTTATTTCTTCTACAAGTTTTATATTACCATCAGCATCTGCCTTCAATAAATCAACAACTTTTAAAGACAACCATCCCCCAGTAAGTATGAGGAAGAAGTTCATTAATCTACCCAATCCAAATTGTATCTTTGATCTAACTTTCCTAACAGGTGCCATTAAAGCTGCCTGAATTCTATTTTCTATCCCCTGCTCTTTATCGTCCCTTAGACCTTGTTCTGTAAGATTTCTCTGCCTCTTTTCTTCCGCAGCAGCTCTTTGTTTTTCTAAAGCAGAATCAGTAGCAATATTAGATGCAATTACTTGTAGTGAACTACTAAGAATAACTGCCTGGTTTGATACGGTATTAAGTTGATTTTGTACTCCTTCAAGTAGAGTAGAATTTCTTGCTGCTAAAGAGTTTCCTATACCATTATTGGATTGCAACCAAGATGTAAAGACAGGATCTGATTCGTTAGATCTTCTGAAAAGGCTTGAAGGAACACTAGTCCTTACTGCGCTAATTCCTCCTGATATCGGTGATCTAACCATTTTGTTGTGCCTTTAAGTTTTCTTCTTCAATATAGTGTTGTAGAAGTGCGAGATAGATTTCTCTTTCCCACGGTATCATATTTTCTAACTCTGTTAAGCTGTATTTATGATGCTGCATTAAAGCAAAGTTGATTTGATAGTATGACGCAAGGTCTTCATGCGACATACTTACGCGAAAAAATTTGCTAATCCCTCAAGAACAACCTCACTTTTAACACCAGTATTGGGATTTGTTACTTCTACTGTATGTGATAGTTTTGGCATAGTTGCAAAGAAATTCTCTACAAGTTTAAACTGTGCAGAATTAAATTGCTCAATAAATTCATTTAGTTCTTTTTGGGTACAGTCAGCAGAAGTCCAGGATTCTTCTTCAGAATAAACCTGATCAATACAAGATGCAATCAAACCAAAGGTCTCATCAACATTTACATTCTCTTCATTTGAGAAATTTGATTTAACAAATTCATCCATCGAAGGATACTTCATTCTAACTGTATATTGATCATCCAATTTAATATCTGTTGAATGATTCTCTGGGAATTCGACTTTAATAGTATCAAGACGAATTACAGCAGGTACTTGAGTTTCGCCATCATCTGGACAAGTAACATTAACTTCTAACTCTTCCCCAACAGACTTACCACGAATGTTTAGGAACAAGTATTCAATGTCAAAAGTTGAAAGTTTCTCAACCTTTACACCTTTAGATACAATACAAGCAGAAAGAACATCTTTGATTGCATTAGCAATCTGAGTATTGTCCTGACTTTCCATCGCAATAATTAGAATTTTTTCTTCTTTAACTAAGAAGGGTCTGAATCTAATTTTCTTTTTGGATGAAGGAATTACCAACTCATATGTAGGAGTCGAAATCTTTGGTAAAGGCATAATATGCTCAATTCAGTAAAATTATTTATAGGGGTAAAATCAATAAGCTCTGCCTTCACCTATGGTGAAACCAGTTGCATTATACATTGACTGACTAAAATCTTTGGCAAAGTAACTATCGGCATTTAGTAGATTAGAGAATCCATTGCCATCAACACTAAAACTTTTAAAACTTTCTGCAGATAATGATGATGAAAAATCAATAAGACTATCTTGGTTATATACACTAACTGGATCAAAACCAAAAGGTCTATCAAATCTTGCTTCTGATTTATTCCTATCCGTGTTAGTTGCTTCTGCTATAGATGATCTTTGCCCACAAATATATCTCTCAAAAGAAAAAGCACAAGTTGCTTTTAATACTTGAGAATTTTGATATGTAACTCTAGTAGAATTTAATGCAATCGGGAACAAATTAATAAAATTATATTCCAAATACTGTCTGAAATTCTTTTCAAATTTAACTATTTTTGTTGAATTTGATTTAAATGATGAAGGATAATTCAACTGAAATCTATATGCAGGATCATTTGGATTTGCAGAAGATCCTCCAGTAATATACTCCATCCAATGCTCTAAAAACTTCATCGATTTGTATTGATTATCAACATAGAATTCTAATGAAATTCTAGTGAAGTTTCTAGTATGCGGAACAGTTTCAACAACTCCTTGAAATTCTCCAGTAACAACACTGTTTGCAAATGTAGATCCAGGAAGTACAGCAGAACTACAAAGTAGACCAACATCATCTAGATGAAATCTATCATCAACGCCTCTTGATCTTAAAAAACTTCTCAAACTACCAGATCCACTAGAAGAAGCTGGCGGTAGACCAAATCTTACTAGGTAATGAGATGTTTGTGCAACATTCTGAAATGTAGGCATCATTTCAGACATTTTCTTAGGAATTGGTGCTGGCACTCTAAATAGTCCTATTATATCATTTCTATTTAGATGGGATCTTACAAAGGAAAATATTATCCAACCCACCCAGAAAAGTATAAAGGTGATCCAACTGGAATTGTTTATAGATCATTGTGGGAAAGAAAGTTTATGGTCTATTGTGACAAAAATACTAACATACTTGAATGGGCAAGTGAAGAAATAGCAATCCCATATCGATCACCAGTGGATAATAAAATTCATAGATACTTTCCTGATTTTTACATGAAGGTTAAAGAAAATAATGGAGCGATCAAAAGATACATTATTGAAGTGAAACCTAAAAAACAAACTCAACCACCAAAGAAACCAAAAACACAGACTCAAGCATATATTCGCGAAGCATATGAATATGCAAAAAATCAAGCGAAATGGAAAGTTGCTAGAGAATATTGTGAAGATCGTATGTGGGAGTTTAAAGTAATTACTGAAAAAGAACTGGGCATCAAATGAATAGAGTTTCAGACATCCGCAATAATCTAATAGGGACAGAAGATGCTGATGATCTGATGGAAGAACTTATCAGTGTATTATCTGAAGGTGGTAAAGTTCCTTCGGAGGGAAAATTCTATATTTTCTTATATAAACCAAAAACTCCTAATATTAAATACGATCAACATCCTCTCGTAGCCGTTACTGATATACTTCCATGGGGTTTTCGTGGAATTAATTTTCATTGGAATGATTTTCGCCAATACACATGGAGTGAAATCATTGGTGGATTGTATGAAGTCAACCAAGAAGAATTAAATGATTTAGATGGAATTCCGTTTGCCCACTTCCGTATAAATAACTAAAAAATTGTATCTGATGTCTGAACCATCTTCTGGATTATTTAAAACAGAACTTAAAACTATTGGTAAAAATTATTTTGCCATGATGGATGATTATTATCTACAGTATCCAGTACAAAGATCTGCTGATGGTGGAGAAGATAGTCTTTTAATTCAGTGTGTAGAATATAAAGCACCCAACTCAATGGCTTATGGTATTACACCAACATATGAACAACCATTTAATGATACTAATGGTAATGGCGTGAAAGACGCTGATGAAGAATTTGTTAAAGATAGTAAACCCACAGAAATTGGATTTGACATTGATCTTTCAAAAACTGGTGTAAACTCGACAGGAAGTATTTACGATACACATAGTTCTGAGTATACTGGAAATGATTTCTCAACTGAAACAGATTTTTATGTTGAACTTCCTATACCTCAAAGCGTAAGAGATGCTAATGGGTGTGTATGGGAAGGGAACAGTATGAATATTTTTACGTCTGCTGGACTAGCACTTGCATCAAGTTTGATGGACGACCCCAATCGATCAATCGCAGTAGCAACACAGGCAGTTGTAAATACAATGACTGGTAGAGGTGGAAACTTATTAGAACAAGTAGCAGCTGCTGGAGGAGTTACATCTGGAGATATTCAAAATAATCTAAAAGCAGCACTTGCAGGTCTTGCAGTTAATCAGTTTGGTGCAAATGTAACACCAAATACGGTAATGGCTAGAACAAATGGGCAGATCTTAAATTCAAACAAAGAACTACTATTTAATGGTACAAAACTTAGAGAATTTGCTTTCCAATTTACATTTACACCAAGAGATGCAGGAGAATCTGAACAGGCAAGAAAGATTATACGGAAAATGAAAAAAGCAATGTCTCCAAGTATGGGCAAAGCTTATAGTGAATCCAAAAATCAAGCAATATTTCTCAATTCACCAAAATTATTTTTATTGAGATACCTGAAAGGGGGAGAAGATCATCCTTTCTTAAATTCTTTTAAACCCTGTGCTCTTACAGAATTTGCAGTTGACTACACAGGAACTGGTGCATATGCAACTTACGGTGACGGTACGCCAGTACACATGAAAGTTTCTATGAAATTCAAAGAGACCAATCCAGTTTATGCTGAAGATTATGATAAAGAAAATCTATCTGGAGTTGGATACTGATGGCATATTTAAGAAGTTTACCTAATGTAAGGTACGAATCATTTTTACCTGATAAGAATTCTTCAAAAGAATTTATTCTGATTAAAAATTTATTCAGGAAAAATAAAGTATTAGATTCTATCAAAACAGAAACTAATCTTTTTGATGCTTTTCTTGTTGCAGATGGAGCAAGACCAGATAATGTTGCTGAAGATTTATATGGTAGTGCTGAATATGATTTTGTTGTAATTATTAGTTCTGGCATAACCCATCTTAAAGATGAATGGCCCTTATCAAGTAAAGAACTATACGAACATGTAGAGACTAAGTATGGTCTTGCTGGTATGGGAGAAACTCATCATCATGAAACTTTAGAAGTCAGGGATGGGAACAAAAAACTGATTCTACCTGCAGGTCAAATTGTTGAGCATGATCCTGCAAATGGATTGCCTTTTGAAATTTCTGGTCCTTCTTCAACATTTGGTGGTTCTGGTAACAACTGGTATGGAATAGATGGTACAGTGTACTCTGGTGAAAAAATCTCTCCAGTTGTTGCAGTTACTAACTACGAATATGAAACTAAATTAAATGAAGAAAAAAGGGAGATTCATCCCCTAAAACCAAGTTATTTGCAACTATTCTTGACTAACCATAGAGAGATCATGACCTATGGTAGAAACAGTCAATACTTAAGTGATACTCTTATCACTACAGAAAACTTAGGTACTGTCGAATAAAAAAAGGGGGTGATTAACACCCCCTTCTTAATATCAATCTGCTGCTAGTTTAGCGAAGTACGAAAGTGCATCATCATCCTCATCGGTAGATTTAGGTGTGATATCAGGATCGTTGAAACCACCACTTGCAGGTTCTGAAGTGGAATCACTGAAGTTGGGTTGAGAAGACTGGAAAGATGGTTGGGAAGAACGAGTGTACTCTTCTTCTTGTTCCATAGTTTCAGCATCTTCACGAACTTGCTTGGTTCCAAGGACAGAACTTAGGCGAGTTTTTAGTTCATCATAGGTTTTGAACTGATCTGGAGCAACGAGTTCTGCGAGAGAATACTCTTTCTTCCAAATTGCTTCCATAGCATCATCATCATCCAGTAGTTGACTGGTAGGTGCAAACTCTGAAGAATCGTAGTTGCGATAACCAGCAACATTCTTTGCCTTTAGTTTGAAGTTAGCACCCTGCCAGAAGTCAAAGGGATCGATTGCCTCTTCATCCTCAAACTCGGGTTGCATTGCAGCGGTGAGTTTATCAAAGATCTTCTTACCATACTTGTATAGGAAGACTCGACCTTCATTTTCAGGATTAGCAGGATCCTTCACAACATAGATGTTGGACATGTAGGTAAGTTTGCGCTTTTGCTTACGCGCAGTATCTTTACCAGCATCAGTACCATTGTTCCAGAGTTGAGAGTTGTACTCAGAAACAGGGTCTTTCTGACCAAGGGTAGTTAGAGAGTTTTCAATATACCAACCACCAGGACCTTGGAAGGCGTGAGAGTATAGTTTTACAAATGGTAGATCTTCACCATCAGGTGCGGGAAGGAAACGGATAACGGCATAACCATTGCCGCCTTTATCTACTTCTAGTTTCCATAGACGGTCATCTCCTGAACCGCCGTTATTGTTCATCTTTTCTACTTCTTTAACCAGTTTAGAGGTTAGAGAACCTAGCTTAGATTGCTTCTTGAGATTTGCGAATGACATTCGGATTTCCTCGGATTAGTTGGATGTTTTGGATTTACTTGGATATTATAGCAGGAAACTGATCAGGGATCAACCTTCTGCCTTAAAGATTCGATTGTGTTGGACATACCACGGAATAACTGAGAGACATCAGTGCCTGCAGGGAAACCCAACAGAGTAACTGATTTTTCAAGTTCACCTTTCATCTGAATAGCTTTAGGATCATCTGATAGAGATAGTCTCGTATACATGATCTGTTGCTTTTCTAAGAGTTGACTTAGATTATCAATGTGTACCAATCTTTCATCATTTGTCATAGTGTCAAATGAAAAGGCTTTCTCATAGATTTTTTCTTGAAGATCATTGATAATTTCTAGTTCTTCCTGAATAATTTCAGAATCGAAAAAATCACTCATGTAAAATACCTCTCAAAACTGATTTAAATTGAAACACATTAATATTTATGAAAGGAATATATTTTTTCAATTTCAAACTTACGGTTTCCCACACAGGATCTGTTAACTTCTTATCAAAGTTTTTTTGAAATGAAAATACTTTTTCCCAGATAGAAAAAGTCTCTAGTGAGATTTCACCACCAAGATACTTTTTCAAGATAATTGGATGACCTTTTGAACATTCAAATATTTCTTCTAACTTATTTTCAGTTAGAAGTTTTTCAGATTGCTCTTTAAACTGATAGGTTAAACTCTGTTGGCGTTGCTTCCAATCAGAATACTTTCTATCTCCAGTATTGATGATTTCACCAATCCATAGATTTTGTGGATTATCTACTGCAACAAAATTAGCAACAAGAAACTCTACAATCTCCTTATCAGAGTATTTTCTTGAGGTTTTTTCAAACCAATACTTATCTTTTCTCTTGTTAAAAGAAGTTACGGTAGCTCTTGTTTTAGCACCGTAACGAAAGAAATCATATTTGGGATTTGTAAAGTGATTTTTTAATGACAAATAATGTTGGTAGGTTTCAAATGGAGTCACTTTCATTAAGTAGTTAAGTATCTTGTATCTTTGTTTATTATATCCCAACTTGTTCTTTTTTGGTTAAGTGGGAGATCATAATAAAAATATTGCCTACCATACCGTGGCACATCAGTAACCCATTGTCCCAATGGATTCAAAACACCACTCTGTGACGATGTTCGATATTTGTCAATACTTTCAACATTACCATCCCAACTCCATTGAACACATGCATCAACAGTAAGAATACTACAAACTCCTCTAAATGCAGTTTGTCTTAACCAAGCGTCTGTCCAAGAATCTAATACTTTTCTTGCACATTCTCTTGATTGTGTATGCTCGTCATCGTGATATTTGTATGCATTAGTTGCATGAAAGAGAATATCTACATTACCCTTCACTACACCATCAAATAGTGATTGTGTGGGACGATATCCTGGAAAACCAGAGTCATCAATATTACCCCACATATCATTGCAGATCATACCAACTCCAATATAATCTCTTTCATGTTCTTGAGACTCAACATGTCTCATAGCAAAAGATTGGCAAGGAGTAAAACTTGGAACTGCATTACCATCTGCACCTACAGTGTAAGTTTTATTGGTTACTGCATATATTTTACCTTCTCTATTGTAATGGCGAATTTGATTTCTTTTAGTAAATCCCTCAAGACCAGAAGATAAAAAGTTAGTACCTAAATGAAGACCCACACCACATTTTGCTTGATGTTCTTCAACTTCCTTCAGAGCATCATGTATTTTATCGAGATTCTCTTCCCAATAACAAGAATAATAACCAGATAAAGATCCTTCAGGTGTCAATAATTCATCAACACCATTTTCTTTTGCCCAATCTAGTGCCTTGATTATCTCTAGTTTATTAACATCTACATCAAAATCATATACTGGTATTTGGGCACCAGCAATTCTCATGGTTTTCATAATCAGAGAGGTAATTTTGCTCTAGATGTTTTCTTCATGAAGTTGAGACGAATTGCATCCCACTTCAATCGTTCTTTTAGTGGTTTTGAAATTAACTTAGTTACAGACTCTACTTCAATATTATTGATTTCGCAATAATAACAAATAGCATCAATATAATTCAGTTTTTCTTCGACTACAATCTTTTCAATTTCCATCGAAAACTTAGACGGAGTCAAAAACTTACTCTCTATCGCCTTTTCTAGTTCTTTATTGGGTTCCATAGAGTTCCAGTTTATCTTTAACAAATTTGTTAATGTATTCTCCGAGAAGTTTGATGTATTTTGCTTTGTCGTATTCTTCATAAACTACACATTCTCCATTTTCACAAGCCATTATAATTACAAGTTTTTTAATTGAGATACCTGTCATCTCATACAGCATACAACCATATGCCATGCATTGAACAAAGTAGTGTTCAATCCAATCTCTTGGTTTGGGTTTTTTAGATGTTTTAAAATCTATGATCGCTAATTCGCCCTTGTATTCTGCAATACAATCAACAGTACCAGCGACTCCTAACTGTCTACTATATAGGGGACCTTCCAAAGCATGAATATTGTTAATATTGTTTAACTCTGTTTTGGAAATTTTAAACAAAAAATCTGAAATTGGTTGAACTTTCGGAAGTTCTTCGTTTTTTAGATAATGCTCAGTGAGAGTGTGCATATCTGTACCACGACTGGTTGCTTTTTTTGTGATACGATCTGCTTCTTCATTACCAACTTTTTTGCGCCATTTGATAAAAATTTCTTTATTAAAATGACTAGTCACCGAAGTGATAGAAACCATTTTAATAAGTTCTTCTTCATCTGGAATTTTATAAAATCTAACTCCATCAATATGTTCTCTCTCAAGAGGTTGGAGATTTAATTGAATATGATTAAAACTCATAAATTAATTTCTTTGTTGATATTGTAACACATAAATTAGATACCATCAACTTCACACCTCCACTTAGGGACATGAACAAATGGCAACACTATTTCATAAAAAAAGAAGATATGAGTTAATCTAAAATCATTATCTTTGTATATGCTTGTTTGTCCATGAAATTTATCACCATCATATATTATGACTCTATTATAAAAGTTTTTAACTTCTAAAGTCTTTTCAAAATGCTTATTATTATTTCGTAGACATACTTCATACTGTTTACCAGTATCGACATTACAACAATCAAGTGTTCTTGTTGCATCATGACGAATTTTTAGCATTTTATCATTTGGATAATCAGGATGTTCATCATATTTAAATTTACCATCCTCCAAATATTCGTCCTTAATTATATAAGTAGATGTTCCAGCATTAATATTTGGATTTGGATCTAAGTAAACAACTGCAGCTAAAACACAATCACCATCAGTATGAATCCATCCTTCATTCAATATACTATTGGGATCATTGGAATAAGACCAATTCTTATGAAAATAAGATCTACAATTCCACTTAACATGTGGCGAATCAAAATCCCCAAACATAGAAAGAATTTTCTTCGCTGATTTATAATGAAATTCCTCATTTATTGTAGATAAACAATCAGTCCGAAATCCAGTAAAATATCCACCCTCATTACTATAATCTAAGGTAAGAGCATATTTTCTGACATGATCAGGATTCTCATAAAAATTATCATAACAAGTTGTGGGGAAACTTCCAGTTCCACCTTGAATGATTAAACCTTCATGGTTGAACATTAATAACCAGCTTCAAGTTTAGCAACAATATATTCCTTAACTAGTCCAGAGCGAACAATATCATTAACACCAAATTCAATAACATCAAATGATGGCATTTTACGAAGTATATTCATAAAATCAACAATACCATTACGGTCATTAGTTTTGACTAAGTCAGATTGACTTGCATCACCACAGAACATAATTTTAGTATTTTCACCGACACGGGTAATAATACTATCAAGTTCATGAAAATTCAAGTTTTGAAATTCATCAACAATAATAATTGCATTGTCAAGAGTAGTTCCACGAATGAAAGAGGTACTCCAAAATTTAATTGTTTCTTGTGCTTTTAGATTGCCATAAAGCATCTCAAAGTCAGCATCACTAGGCATCTGGAACATATACTTCACCATATTCTTATATGGAATCTGGTAAATATCTGCTTTATCTTCATGATCTCCTGGCAGGAAACCAATCTCTCTGGTCGAAACCAACGAGCGCACAAGATAAATGCGTTCATATGGTGTTGTTTCATCTAGCACATCCTGCATAGCATTAAACAGGGTGATAAATGTTTTACCTGTACCTGCAGTACCATAAGCAACAATATGCTTACCATCTGCATACTGATCAAACAATCTCTGCTGATTATCTGTAAGAGGTTCAATATCTACCAAGTAATCTGTGTTAATTGGTTTCTTCCTCTTCATTTGCTTAGTCGTCAAACCAACACCAATAGGTTGTTCACTATTAGTAGACTTCTTTCTTCTTGGCATTTATCTATCAAATAATGGGTTTTACTCTCGATCCAGGTGCCTTAGATGCTTTTTTAAGTACATCGTTCCAACCAGGATTACGGGCAACTAACTTATTTTGCCAGTCACCAACTTCACCAACTCCAGGACAGGTACTAGGATCAGAAAAATCCCTTTCCCAATCTGGGTTATCAATCTTCCATTGATCCCAATCATGAATACTCATCTTCACTTCTTTGGTCTCGCCAGTTTCTCTATTTCTTACTGGATATGTTGCCATGTCTTACCACCCATACTTTTGTTTTACTTGTGAATTACTTGCTGTTGGAGTTCCGCTTTTATCTTGATAAGAATGAGATAAACTATTGTTTTTATCTGAGTAAGAACTATCTGATGCAAGAGCATCTACACCATAGGCGGAACTTCCTCTAGATCGAGTGCCAGCACATCCTTGACTCCAATCTTTATCCCAATCGGGATTTTCTTTTTTCCATTCTTCATATTTTTCAATAGTAATATGAAGGGTTTTCTTCTCCTTTGTTTTTAAATTAATAACAGGATATAGTGGCATCTCAGTCAATTAAAGTAATTTTATTTAGACCCATTCTAACGCCTCTGCACATGTAGGAAATTGCTCTACAAAGATCTTCTTACACTCTTCTGCAATATCCATATGCTCCTTCTGTGTGCCGTTAGCAGAGCGCAAAGTGATGTAATGGATCCATGACCTGCATGATCCCGACATATAGAGCCTAGTGGGCGTTGCTAGGGGAAGTACAAAACGTGCACACTCTTTTGCAATCGATGCATCAAGCATCTCTTGATAAAGTTTCATTCCTTCTTCAAAGTGCTTTTGCATTTTGATTTGGAACTCCTGACGGACAAACGGGTCAATATCATCAATAGAATTCTGACGATTCTTGGT